>JADEYI010000500.1_pt1 | contig 52519 bp, 48 predicted proteins | sample 8542331 | NCBI WGS metagenome assembly JADEYI01 (sample SAMN16510988, study PRJNA670497) | mine drainage metagenome | isolation source: biofilm near Copperflume 1 | place: Germany: Marsberg coppermine Kilianstollen | collected 2018-02 | reverse complement strand
CCTATGAAAAATATAGCACACGAACCCAAACAGAAGGTAAGCAGGTGAACAAGCTAGAAATTTTCATACTTAAGCGCTCGATAGCTGTAGTAGCTGCCGCCTCCAGGAGCAATACCGAAGAAAAGTTGAAAGCTCAACTGGTTGGTGGTGGGGTCAACTTCAGTAATATCTGCGTCATTGGGTTCTCGCTGCCCCCAGCCCACAAACAGTCGCCCATTGCTCAGATGCTGAACTGAGCCCATGATGAAGGAGTACTTGTGGATCGGTGCATAGGCCTGATAGCTAGTAATTTGCTTGGTTTGTTCGTTGTAGCCAATATCCAGCAAGCGGGTCTGCTGATTAGCTACCCCGTTATCAAAAATGGTCAGAGTTCCATCGGGCAACAAACGCACATAGTGTTGGCGAGAAAACTTCTGTTGTGCTGTAAGACCAAACTGGTCACCCAGACCCCCCATCTTCCACAAAATGGTTCCGGTAGTACGGCTGATTTTCATTACTTCATCGAGATTACGGAACGAAACGATAAAATTGCCATCTTTAGGGTCTATGGTGATCGAGTTCAGGTGAGCATAGTCAGCTTGTTGATTGGTGGTGTTGGTAAAATCATTGAAATCGACACTATCTTGATAAAGATCAGTGTGGTCAGTGCTGTTCCACTCAAATATCACCTTCCCATTCATCTGCTCTTGTATAATTGTGTCCACAACGTTAGAAGTGTTTTTCCCATTGGTCAGTTTTGAAGGCACATTGCCGACTTGCTGGGCAACATACCCTACGACTAAATAATGACCATCTGCGAGAACTAAGAAGTCGTGACCATCTGCTGGATAGTCACCATGGTTTCCATATGGGAGTATTCGCACCTTATCAATTATGTTGAAATTTTCGTCCATGACGTAGTTGGTGCCTGATATGGTTGTAGGCAGTTGTGAACCATCTTCTTCAAGATAGCTGTAGCGAATTTTGCCATCAGTAGTTTGGAAACGCATAAAATCCACGCTTCGCCTCACAGTTTTTTTGTAGTACACAGGATTTCCTAAAGTATCCAGTATCATCAAATAGTGCGGTATGGTCTGTTGGTCGGATGCAAAAGATAAATCACTTAGCAGCATTTTCCCAGGAGTGGGATCATTGGCAATAACGGTATACTGCGGGAAATCGTCGGGCAGGGTCTGAACTTCTATCTTCTGAGAAAACCCATCGCTGCGGATAATCTGAAAGGTCATGAGGTTGCCAGGAGCAAGCTGGCTCAGGCTCACCGGGAAGGCTTGGCCTGTGCGCACGGCTTGTCCGTTCAGGACAACTCGGTACGCGGAAGTAGCATAGACCACGACACTAACCGGTCTGAGGGTGGTCAGACTGGGAACGTAGTATTGGTCTGGGTCGGTTCCGCTAGGGATGAGGTCTTGACCATCAATCTGGATTTTGATGTCGTTTGCTCCGAAGACGCTAGGTAGCTGGCTACACCCCACTAGGGCTGCAACCAAGATAGCGAAAATTAGCATCTTAGGCCCGAAAAGCGCTGGTCTGGAGTTCATCAAGCCCAGAAATACTCAGTGAGCCTTAAGCGAACCTTAAGAATTTGCCTGCCTATTTCCTTAGCCACCTCAAAAAGTTTGCGTGTTATGCTTTAGCTCGCATGGATCGGCCTTTGATGATTTTTAGTGGGCAGTCCAATCTGCCCCTGGCAGAAGAAATTGCAGAAAATCTGGGCGTGCCTCTGGGCAAAAGCGTGACCGAGCGTTTCGCCAACGACTGTTTGTTCGTGCGCTACGAGCAGAGCTTGCGTGAAGGCGACATTTTTATCATCCAGTCGCTGACCCCACCGGTGCAGGATCATCTGGTGGAGCTGCTAATGATGATTGATGCTGCCAAGAGCAGCAGTGCGGCCCGAGTTACGGCGGTTATTCCTTACTACGCCTATGCCCGTAGCGATAAAAAAGATGCCCCACGCATCTCGATTACGGCCCGGCTGGTAGCTGATTTGATTCAGACCTCGGGAGCCGACCGGGTGCTCACCATGACCCTCCATTCGGCCCAGGTACACGGGTTTTTCAAGGTTCCCGTAGACCACCTCTCGGCTGAGCCAGTGATTGCCAACTACTTCGCCACCAGGGTGGACAACCTCGAGAACGCCGTAGTGGTAGCTCCCGATGCCGGTGATATCAAGCGAGCCATTTCCTTAGCCCGCCGTTTGGCCCTACCCATCGCCTTTATTGACAAACAACGCCTCTCCGATACCGAGGTGGCCTCACGCGGCTTAGTGGGAGAGGTCAAAGGCAAGGTAGCCCTGGTCATTGACGACGAGGTTTCTACCGCAGGCACTCTGACCCAGGCCGTGGATGCGCTGCGGCAAAACGGTGCCCAGGCCATCTATGCCGCTTTTACCCACGGGGTCTATGTCGGCCCGGCCATAGACCGCATCGAGAAAAGTCCGATTGTGGAAGTTGCAGCCACCAATACCTGTATTTATAACGGGCGCTCCAGCGACAAGTTGCAGACCCTCAACGTGGGGCCACTCTTTGCCGAAGCTATCTGGCGGATTCACCGAGGGGAGTCGGTCTCGAGCTTGTTTACTTAGAGTTCATGGCTCAAGCTCGAGCGCAAAGGGCTGCGACACGGTAAAAGCCAAAGGATTGGGGCCGTGCTGGCGCAGGTGCTCGAGGCGCTGTACACCTTCTTGTAAAGTCGGGAGATACCCCACCTTCACCCACCACAAAACCAGGAAACGCTCCTTCATGGGGGCGAACCATTCACGCCTCCGGCGCAGGTATTCCAGGTGCTCGTTCTGGTAGGTGTAGTTTTTGAGGGCTTCCAGGCTTTCCCACACCGAGAGGTTGACCAACACCTCCTCGCCATAGGGACGCAGGTCGGTGGCGGTGTCGCCCTCGCCGCGCAAACGCCAGACAAAGCCCGGAGAGTTATCCGCGAGGGCATTGAGGCCATGCAGTCCTTCCACGAAGCCCTGCATGGCCTCGGAGTCTAAAGGGCCGACTGGGCCGACCATCTTTGCAATGTTGAACTGGGCCAGGTAGTAGGGCATGGCCCTATTTTCAGCCTTCTACCCGCGCTACTTCTACCCCCCCGCGCAGATAAACTCTTGGCAACCGCGCTGCCAGCCGCACCGCAGGCTCGTAACTGACCGTGCCGGTGAGTTCAGCCCAGCCCCACAAGCTGCTGGTGGGGTCAAAATCTGCCGTCGTCACCTCGAAAACCGTATCCAAGCCCACCGGCCCCGGCAGCTTTACGGTAATCTGATCCATCGAAATTCGGCCCACTACCGGGCACTCCAGACCCATTGTTTCAACCTCGCCCAGTCTAGTTTCTACCGTCCCCAGCAGCTTTACTGTGGCTCGGTTGTAGAGCAGGCGAGGCATTCCATCGGCGTAGCCCACCGGCAGCGTAGCAATCCACTCCTTAGATTGGGTAGTGTAGAGGCCACCGTAGCCGATTTTATGCCCGGCAGGCAGTTGCTTGACCAGTGTAGGCTTGGCCAGCAAGCGGGCAATGGGCTTTAGCCCCAAGCCCGGCAGTAGCCCGTATAGTCCGATGCCCGGACGCACCGCAGCCAGCCCCACTCGAGGAAAGTTCATCGTACCGGCGGTGTTGCACAGATGATAGAAATAATCCGGGCCGAACCCCGCCTGAACCTTCGCCAAGTTGGCTATTTGTTCTTCTGTCCAGAGGGTGTTTCCCTCGGCATCAGCGAAGTGCGAATAGATGCCTGTAACCTCGAGCCCTGCCAACTGGGCAAACCCCTCCTTTACCGCGTTCGCATCTTCCACCGGAAAACCGGTTCGGCCCATCCCAGTATCGAACTCGAGGTGAACTTCCACCGTTCTCCCCCGAGCCCTAGCCCTCACATCCAGCGCCCGTGCGCTCTCGAGGGTCGAGATTGTGGGAATCAGACCCAACTCGATAACTTCCCCGGCTTGGTCGGGATGTAGGCTGCCCATCAGCAAAATGGGAGCCTCGAGGCCCGCTTTACGCAGTTCGCGCCCCTCCCCCACCGTCGCCACCGCCAAACCCCAGACCCCCAGCCGTAGCAGTTCACGCCCCACCTCCACCGCGCCGTGTCCATAGGCGTTGGCCTTGATAACCCCAATAGCAGGCACGCCCCCGGCTTTGGAGCGCAGCAGGTTCAGGTTGTCGGCGAGCAAGTCGAGGTTGACCTCGAGCCAAGCAGGGCGCATCAACAAAGTGTATCGGCTATTCTGCGCAAAGAAAATACATTGCAGCTTGGGTTCTTAGCTCCCGCCTTGGAGAGGTGCAATTTACTCGTCTTTACACTCGGCGAATTTTCATGCTCTGCACTTGTCCCTCCTCATCCACCCGCAGCAGCTTGTATTCGCGGGTGCGGGCTGCGTCGCCCAGGCTCAAGTAGGCCGTGGGCTCGCGCACCACGAAGCTCAGGGTGACTTCCCAGAACTTGTCGTCGGCGGACTTTTCGACCTCCTCGAGCCGCAACTCCGGCAGGGGTTGAGGAGCATATAGACCCTGGATGTACTCGGTGGCGACCTTGACCGCTTCTTTTACGTCGAGCATGGTTCTAGTGTGGCACAAAAAGGCCAGCCCCACTATCTGCTGGGGCTGGCGGGTCAGGCCGGGCTATCCGCGACGGGCTTTTTCCAGGGCCGCCACCCGCTCACCCAGTTTGTCTACCGAGGCTTTGAGTTCGGTGGTCATCTGGATCACCTGATTGATAACCTCTTCCCAGCGCTGGGTGGGGTCGGGGCCGGGTTCTATACCCGCTTGCTTGCCGACTACCCCGTCTATCTCGAGCTTCTCAATCTTGAGTTCTTTATGCTCGGGCTTCTCAAACTTCTCGTGCTTGTGATCTTTGAACTCTTTTTGCTCGGGTTTTTCAAATTTCTCGTGCTTGTGGTCTTTGAACTCCTTGAACTCCGGCTTTTCGATTTTTTCGTGCTTGGTGTCTTTCCACTCCTTGAAGAAGGGCTTGATGGTGAGGGCGTTGCCCAGCAGAGCGCTCAGGTCGCGCACCCGCAGCTCGGTCAGGGGGGCATCGGGTTTGGGCAGTTCCACAGCGGGCCGGTCTTCCTGCGGTACGAAAGGTTCTTTTTTCTCTGCCATGTACTTCTCCTTAGGCCCGGATGCTTCCTTTGAGCAGGTCGGCCAGTGCGGCACTGATGGGCTGGCCGGTGTGCTGCTCGTAGTAGGCAAAACCGGGGCAGGGGTTAATCTCGAAGCAGAACCACTCGTCTTCAGGGGTCTGCTTGAGGTCTATGCCTGCGATGACCAGTCCAGTCTGGCGAGTCAGTCGCAAACAGGCTTGGGCCACCGAATCCGGCAGGGCGGCGGGCTCCATCTCGGCGGTGTGGCCTTGCCGCCGGGCGTAGCGGTAATCCACCGCCTCCGAGCGAATACGGGTGGCAAATACTTCGTTGCCTACAGTATGAACCCGCACATTATCGCCCGGCAAATAGGTCTGGAACTGGGCTGCCCCGTGCCGCAGGAAAGGCAGCCGTTCCAGATCGGAGGGTTTGAGCTTGCGCACTACCGAACGCACCCCACTCAGAGACTTGAAGATAACTTCGCCGTGGTTCGACTCGTAGAACTCGAGGGCCGCCTGGGGGTCGCTGGTAACCAGGGTGGGCGGGGTTTGTAGCCCGGCCTGGTGCACCATCAGGGCTTGATAGGGCTTGGAGTGGTTAGAGACCGAGGGCGCGGCGCGGTTGACCACCAAACAGGGCAGGTCTTCCAGCAGGGCCATCAGCCCGGCCTGGCTCTCGGCAATTACCGCCTCGGTTTGGGGAGCGGAAAACTCCGGCAGCGGAGCATGGCCGTCGGAGCCAAGGTAGCGCACGAAAACCCCGCTCACTTCGGACAGCTTTAGTTTCCAGCCGGGGCCATCTAGCGTCCCGCCCGGCTCGCCCTTAGCCCAGCGCCAGGCCACCGTGTACCCCTGGGGAAATAGCCCCAAATCCAGCAACCGATAGGAGTAGTTCAGGGCCTCGAGGCGAGCACATACCAGCTCGGTTACTACATCGGCCAGACCACCGCAGACCAGAATCATGCCCGTACCCCCTCGAGCGCAGCAACCACCCCTTCAGCCAGGGCTTCTTGTTGGGCCTCACTGTAGAGACCAAACTCGGGGCGCAAGCTAAAGCCAAAAGCCCTAGCCTGACCGTCTGTTAGCTGGATTTCGACCTCTACCATCTGTACCCCCAGCAGCTCAGCCAGCCGCCGCACGGCAGCCTCGAGCCGCCCCTTAACCCGGCCCAAATCAGGTTCTTCGCTCCAAACCAGGGTGTCCCCAGCCAGGCTCAGATAGATGCTGGGGCCATCCGGCTGCATCAAGCAGACCGGGAAGCGCTCCATCAGGCGCTCAAGTTCAGCCCACTGGGACTCGCTATCTATGGGGTAGCGAGTAGACGAGGTGAGGGGAACGTAACTCAGGCTACCCGCCCAACGACGGGCGAACCGGCGAGCTTGGGCGGGGCTGTTGGTGAGAAGCACCGGCGAGGTCGGAAGACCCGCCTTACTGAGCCAGACCCGCTGCTCGGGTAGGGTGCGTTCACGGTAAAAAGTCTCAGCCCTGGCGGGGTTCACCACCGGGCAAGGCAGGCTGCGCAACCAGGCCAGCAGGGCCGACTGGGACTCGGCTTGTATGTAGGAGTAGTCTTTGCTGTCCCAGCCCTCGGGCTGCACCGGTACGCTCGAGCGCACCACCACCCCTCGCCAGTCGGTGTCGGCGATTCGGCGCTGGTCTATGTCGAGATGACTCGAGGACTGCGCGGTACTCAGCTCCCAACGCACCTGGCCCGCCCCCGCCAGGGGCTCGGGCGTGACCAGCACCGCTTCTCCCTTGGCTTGCAGCTTGCGGCTGACCTGAGCAATACAAGCATCAAAGGACGTACCGATGAGTAAATACACGCTGGCCTCCCCGCCTCGAGCCGAGCCGCCAACCAACAAACGAGCAAAGCGCCCTCGCCAACAGCCAGCAGAGCGACTCGAGGTTCCTCAATAGTGGAGCACCCAGGGTTACATTCAGGTAACATCACAGCAAACCGCTCGAGGCAAAACGCAAAACACCGAACAACCAACGCCAAGGGCAAAAACGTCGAAGGTCTAATGCCTACAGCTGAAGGCTTAAAGTCAAAAACCTAAAAACACCAACTACGTCCCAGACGGTGTTTCTTGATAGGGCAATTATACTGTCCTGGTATAGCTTTCTGGCCCTTTGTATTTTGCTTTTAGCCTTGAGCCTTTGGCTTTCCGCCCTCTGCTCTGTGCCCTCAGCTCTATGCTTAGAGCATCCAGCCTGCGACAGATTTCTAAAGAAGCCACGAATCTAGTTCGGCTCGAGTGGGTGGGTCGCAGACGGCACGGGTGCAGTTAAAGGCCGCAGCACGGACAGCGAACTTGAGCACCTCGAGCAAAACTGCATCCGAGGCAAGCAGCAGCGCTTCGGAAGTGACCAGATTCCGCTCGAGCAGGGCCGCCAGCGTGGCCCCGCTAAAAGTATCTCCCGCGCCGATGGTGTCCACCACCTCTATTTTCGGAGCAACAACTTCCAGGCTGTTTGCAGTGCGGTACAGGCGTGCCCCTTTTGCGCCATCAGTGACGACCACCACCTGGGGGCCATTCCCCAACCATTTTTTTATAACTTCGGCCTCGTCCTGGTCGGGATGGAGGAACTCGAGATCTTCTTTACTCAGCTTGACCCAGTGGGCCAACCTAAGCCACTCCTGAAACTGCTCGAGGTAGTGCTCCCGCTCAGGAATTAGCGTAGGGCGTACGTTGGGGTCAAAGTGAACCAGCCTCGAGGCTCGCCCCTCGCGCACCTGCTCGAGGATTCGTCCAGCCGCGGGCTGGAAAAGCAGGTTGATGCTACCAAAGTGCAGGGCCCTGGCCGAGGACGGCAGGGCCTGTAGACCCTGGTAAAGGGTGTCGGCAGCCCCCTGGTTGCGGAAGGCATAACGGGTTTGACCTCCCCCAGTCTGCACGAAGGCCAGCGTGGTGGGCTCGGGGCCGCGCTCGAGCAAGCTAAGGTCTAGGTAGTTGGCCTGCAGATGCTCGAGGATGGCCTCGGCAAAAAAATCTCCCCCCACCCGCGTAGCCAGGGCGGTAGGAATGCCCAGGCGACTCGCAGCAGTTGCCACAATCAGCGAGGAACCGCTCACGAAGCCGCGAAACTCCAGATGGCCCGAGGTCGGGAGGTCTATGAGCGCATCGCCAAACACCACCAGTTGAGGCTGCATCAGGGCCGATTATAGCTTCACAAGGGCTTCAGTCACTGGGGCATAATCAATCGAGTGAAACGCTTTGTGGCAATCCTGACCCTGCTGGCCCTGGCCTTGGCCGCACCCGGCATCCTCACTCATGGCCCCCGCAGCACTCCCAAAATTGCCCTTACCTTCGATGCCGACATGACTCCGGGCATGAAGCAAAACCTGTTGAGCGGGCGGGTAAAGTCGTATAACAACACCCGCATCTATGCCATTTTAGAGCAGCAGCAGGTCAAGGCCACCTTTTTCCTGACCGGGATGTGGATTGAACTCTACCCCCAACAAGCCAAGGCCCTGGCCCAGAACCCGCTGTTCGAGCTGGCCAACCACTCCTACTCCCATCCCGGCTTCGAGCAGCCCTGCTACGGCCTGCCCAGCGTAACCCTCGAGGGCCAAGGGCTGGTTCAGGCCAAGGAAGCCCAGGTACGCAAAACCCAAGCCCTGCTCGAGTCGCTGGGAGTCCATAACACCTATTTTCGCTTTCCCGGCGGCTGTGCTAACCCCAGTGACGTGGCCATGGTCGAGCGGCTGGGCCTGCGGGTAGTCCACTGGGACGCTGCCGGTGAAGACGGGGGTCAGCACAACCCCCAAGTAATCGTGCGCAACGTGCTCAAGCAGGCCCAAAATGGCAGCATCATCGTGCTACACAGCCACGGCGGGCCGAAAGTTCCGGCCACAGCGGAAGCTCTGGCACAAATTATCCCCGCCCTCAAGGCCAGGGGCTTCGAGTTCGTGAAGGTGTCGGAACTACTCACTCATAATCAATAGAGCGGTTTACCCGAACCTCGGTAACGATATATGTGGACTTCTTGCGAGTTTAGCCATCGCTAGCTCGAGGGGTCATCCCAGACGTAGAGCTGCCTATCAGCGACTTCTGCAAGAAGCTTACTTACTGTGTCCGTTTGAGCAGAGAACCGCGCTAAGGGCTAGCCTGGGCTAAGAACTGCTGAGGGGTGAAGGGTACTGTGCGTAAGCGCACTCCCGTAGCGTCAAACACCGCGTTGCCAATCGCACCTGGGATGACCACCGTGGTCGCCTCTCCCGCTCCAACGGCGGGTTCATGCGGGCGGTCTATCAAGACTACTTCTACGGTGGGAACTTCTGGGAAGGTGATAATCGGATAGCTCGACCAATCGGTGCTCTGAACTCCCTGTGAATCAAAGCGGACTTCTTCCTTGAGGGTGCGACCCAGAGCTTGCACCACATTTCCTTCGATCTGGTTTCTGAGCCCATCGGGGTTGATCACCAAGCCGCAGTCGTGGGCCACTACAATCCGCCTCACCCGAATAGCCCCGCTCTTAAGCTCCACTTCAACCTCTGCGGCAGCGGCCACGTAAGCATTACGACCCTCGTAGCGAGCAAAGGCAATTCCCTGTCCAATCGCTATGTCTGAAACGCTCGAGGCTTTCCTGGGGCCGCTTTTCCAGCCAAAACGCTCGGCACTAGCCTGAAGCACCGCCACGGCTCGAGGGTCGTCCAAGTGATTCAAGCGAAATTGCAGTGGGTCGGCTTTGGCTAAAGCCGCAAGTTCGTCCATGAACGACTCGTTGGCAAAGGTGTTTTGAACGCCGCCCAAGCTACGTAACGCAGACGGCCTGAGCGGGCTGCTGGCTATAGGAATCCAGTGCAGCACCAGACGGTTGTTAGCGAAGCGGTAGTACACCGGGGCATTGCGATCTCCCCCTACTGGCCCTCCAGTAGGCACTTGTTGGGCTATCAGGTTGCCTGCCAGCAAATTGCGAGCCTCTCCACTGGGGCGCGTGCTGTGGGTGGGTGTCCAAACCGCGTTATCCCAAGCTGCGACATTACCTCGAGCATCTATGGCCCCGCGCAGTTTCATTACCATCGCCGGGCCTTTTGGAGCCCAGCCGTGCTCGTCCCAGCGCATCCACTGTACCCGCACGGGCCGTCCCACCGCCTGTGACAGCAAAGCGGCATCGGCGGTGACATCATCGGCCCCATTGTGACCATAGCAACCCGAGCCTTCGACATAGATCACCCGAACGTTGCGCTCGGGTACTCCCAGCAACTGTGCCAAAGCTCCCCGCAAGGGGTATACCCCTTGGGTAGGCGACCAGCAGACCACTTGGTCGCCCCGCACGTCTGCTACAGCACAGGAAGGGCCAATAGAATCATGAATCTGGTAGGGCCACTGGTACGTTGCATGCAGGCTTTGGGGCGAAGCCGCCAGGGCCGCTTCTACATCGCCGGTATGCAGCTCGGTTTGGTCGCTGGTCTTGAGACCTTGGAGGTAGTTATACAGTGTACCCATCTGGGGAAGGGTTTTTTCCACCGACCAGCGAACCTTGAGTTGCTGCGCGGCCTGGATGGCAGCCCACTCGGTTTCGGCCACCACCCCGAGGAAGTTTCCTTTCCTGACCACCTTAACCCCGCCGGGAATCTGGGCAACCGAACTTTCGTCTACGCCCTCGAGGGTGGCGTTGATGGTAGTAGCCCCGGTGGTAGGAGGGCGAATAACACGCCCGTGGAGCATTCCGGGAACTCGGACATCCTGTACGTAGGTGAATTTTCCGCTTGCTTTAGCAGGGATATCTACCCGTGGCACCGAGGTGCCGACCAGCGTGTATTGGCTGGGGTCTTTGAGCTTGACATTAGGGTCAACCGCATAGTGAAACTGTTGGCCTCCCAGTAGGGCTCCGTAAGAAACACGCGGGCTAGCACTATTTTGCGGGCTGATATAGCCGCCTTTGGTCACCAACTGGTCAAGGGATACACCCAGTTTCTTAGCAGCAAGCTGAAGCAGGGCCTGACGGGCAGTAGCTGCCGCCTTGCGAAGCTGGCTTCCTCCCACTTGGATGGTCTGGCTACCAGCGGTATAGCCCTGGTTGGGAGTCAGGGCGGTGTCCCCCTGAACCAGGGTGATAGCACTAAAAGGCAGATACAGTTCTTCAGCTACGATTTGCCGCAGGGCAGTATCTACCCCAGTACCCAGCTCTACTTTCCCGCTGTACACGGTAACAGTGTTATCGGGGAGCACCGCCAGCCAGGCTTCTAAATCTCCAGGATTGAGGCTCCTGGACAGGGCTTCACCTCCCTGAGCCTTACCCAAACTCCCGGACAGTCCAATTCCGACAACCAGGGCCGCCGAACCTTTGAGAAACACCCGACGGGACATGGAAGCTTTGGTGATCATCTAACTCACCCCTCCAGCCATAGCTTTGGCAGCCCGTTGGACTGCTCGCACAATTCGCAGGTGAGTGCCGCACCCACAGAGATTGTTGGACAATTCCTGTCTGATTTCCTCCTCACTCGGGTTAGGCTTGTGCTCGAGGAAGGGTTTCGCTTGCATAATCATGCCGTTGAGGCAATAGCCGCACTGGGCGGCCTGTTCAGCAATAAAGGCTTCTTGCAGGGGGTGCAACTTTCCATTCGAGGAAAGTCCCTCGAGGGTCAGGATTTCCTTACCAACCCCCGCAGAGACCGGGGTCACACACGAGCGAACAGCTACCCCGCCCACATTGACCGTACAGGCCCCACATTGCGAAAGCCCGCAGCCAAATCTAGGGCCATGCAGCCCCAGGTTATCCCGCAGGGCATACAAAAGCATGCTGGTTGCTTCGACCTCGAGAACTTCCGCTTTCCCATTCACCTTGAGCGTCAATTGAGCCATACCCGCTGCCTCCATCGTTATAAAGCTCGAGCTATAAGTAAACTGTCTCTTTACTACACCCAATAAACTACCCAGTCAAGCAGTGAGAAATCTATCAATTTTGACAAAAGCCTAGGCCGAGAGTTACTAGCGCGGTTTTCGCGAAGAACCTTGAGGTAGCCTGGGTCTATTGACTGGGTTCATCGGATACTTGGCCGCCGCCCTGGGCGGCAAAAATCGGAGAACCGCCATGGCTAAAAACCAAAGGCATAATGCACGTCTGAGAAGATAAAGTCCGTACACCCTAAAACTCCCTTCTGGACGTAGCGCGTTTTGTGAAGTAATTGCATCGGGGCTTGTGGATAAAATAGGGTCTCGAGCGGTTTTCATGAACATTGCACCGCGTGAAATGCGACCTCTGCAATAAATTACTGCACCTACGGTGCGCAGTAATTATGACAACCCAAATTAGGGTGAAACCTCCGATGCCTCAGGCCAGGGCCGAGCTGCCTGATATGGAGCCCTGGCGCATGAGCGTCTGGGCCAGCTCGAGCCGGGCTACCAGTGAGGGGGCCTCGAGCAGGGCTTGTTTGTCGGCGGGGGTTACATGTAGGTTGACACACAAAAACGAAGCCTGATAGAGCGGGTCGTCGGGCAAGTTGGCGATGGCCTCCTCCAGGGCCTGGGGGTCGGATTTACCAGCTACATACTTCCGAAAAGCATCCATGGCATCCCAGGCGGCTACGGCCTCACTGCCCTGGTCGGAGCGCTCGAGCGGATGGGGGATATCCAGGGTGGTTTGATAGCTGGTATCGAAGGCACCGGCTCCCTCCACCCGGCAGCGCTCGCCGCCCCGGCAGACGATATTGAAGGTTCCATCAGGGTTTTCCTGCACCGCCAGCAAATCCACATAACCCCCCACCTCGCGGATGCCCCCCTCCTCGGCCAGGGTAACTACCAAGCGCCGCTCACCTTCGTCCCTGGCGAGCAAGTCCTTGACCATTTGTTTGTAGCGCTCCTCGAAAATAAATAGCGGGATCATCAATCCTGGAAACACCACGGTCTCCGGCAGGGGGAACAACGGCAGGCGGTTCACGGTTCTAGAGTAGCGCTCCAGCCCGGCTAGAAATGCGACCTGGGTTTAGCTTTGACCCCGGTGCTGCCAACGGGCCTCGAGCTGGCCCAACCAGCCCTCGAGCTTGGCCTGGGGCAGAATCACCTGCTCGGTCTGGCCCTCCCCAATCAGGTCGCCCAGTTCGTTCCAAGCCTTCATGCTGGCCTGTATTCGGTTGCCTGCGGTGTGGGTGTGTTCGGCTATGATTTTGATTTTCATCCCTGGCAAGGCCGGGGCCAAATGGCTCACACTTACCTTGGAGCCAATCCCCTCCTCGCCCTCCTCGAGAAAGCCCAGGATAATCATCCGCCCGGCTTGCTCGAGATGCTTGGCCATCCAATAGGTCGCGTAGACCGGGTGCAGTTTCCCCAGACCGGGGACGGACTGCTCGAAGTCTACGGTCATGGCGGGGGTAACGGTGAGTTCCAAGGTGACTTGAAAGCCGATGGGAATGGGTTTCATAAGCGGCTTAGCCGAGTCCAGGGGTTTGAACTAGCGCACCTGGGCTGCTCTAAAAGCTTCCTCGTACTCGAACTGATTGAGGTTGCGCCCGATGACCACCAGCTTGGACGGCCCTTTGACCCGCTCAGCCGACTGCTCGAGGCTGAAAATCTCCCGCACCGACTGAAACAACACCTGTTGCTCAAAGCCTTTGACGTTCAAGAAACCCTTGGCCCGGAATACCGCATTGGGCCGCGAAATCAGGTACTGGTCAATAAACTCGTTGACCTTCTGGCGCTCTAGAGGTCGCTCGGCCTCGAGGGTGAAGGTTTGGACGTTGGCGGTGTGCTGGTGCTCGTGACCCAGGGGCTTCCAGTCGAGGTCGAAGGCTTTAAGCCCCAGCAGGCGATTGGGGTCTACTTTGGACTGGGCGGTGGCCTGAACCTCACCCAGGGGATTGATGCGCCGGATAAGCTTTTCGGCATTTTCTATCTGCTCTGGTGTGGCTAGGTCGGTTTTGTTGAGCACGATGCTGCTGGCATAGGCGAGTTGAATAGCTCCCTCAGGGCCGTCGCGTAGGGTTTGCTCGAGGTTGCGGGCATCGGCCACGCCGATAATCCCGTCTAGCTCGAACTTGGTTCGGGCGAAGGGATCCATCACGGTCTGGGCCACGGGAACCGGGTCGGCCAGACCAGAAAGCTCGATCAGCAGGTAGTCCGGCTTGTCCTTACGGGACATAATTTTGAACATCGCTGAAACCAGATCGTCGCGGCCCACACAGCAAAGACAGCCGTTGGAAAGCTCGGCGATGCCGTCGGTGTCTACGTTCTCGATCAGGGAGCCGTCAATGCCGGTCTCGCCGAACTCGTTGACAATCACCCCGAACTTGCGGCCTGCACTGGTAATTAGGTGGTTGACCAAGGTGGTCTTGCCAGCCCCCAAAAACCCACCGATTACGCTCACGGGAATGCGCTTTTGAAACTGCATAGCCCTCACGATACCGCACTGCGGACAATCAAGCGCATAGAGGTTTACATTTGCAGTAGCGTATGAAGGTGAACCTTCGCCAGCACTTGGTAATTCGTCTGGAGTACATCCTGCGCATAGACGGACATATCGTAGCCCGAACCCTCGAGGGTCGCCCTCAAACCGTCCTGAGTGGTTTCGCGCCAGACCTGCCCAAAGGCTTAGAGGCTGCTCTGGTGGGCAAGAAGCCCGGAGAATACCGGCTTACGCTGCCACCCGAGCGGGCCTATGGCCCCTACGACCCAGAAAAGCACCTACGGGTCAAGGCTTCTGAGCTTCCAGAACCCCCTCGAGTAGGGGGTGGTTTTGCCGCCAATGGTTCAGATGGGCAGCCAGTTTTATACCGGGTGGTGGCAGTCGAGGGCCAAGAGGTCGAACTGGACGCGAACCTCGAGTGGGCCGGGAAGACCCTGGAGTACACCTTTACTATCCACAGCGTTCGCCCCGCCGACCCCCAGGAGGTCGCGCACAGGCACGTCCACGGTGAAGGCGGAGTCCAGCACTAATCTGATGCCTGGAGGTCGCCCTAGGTTGGGGGAATGTGGCGGTGTCCGTATGATAGGCAGGTATGGCGAAGGATAAAGGTTTAACCCCGCAAACCCAGGATTTCAACGAGTGGTACAACGAAGTAATCCAAAAAGCCGAACTGGTGGACTACGGCCCCGCACGCGGCACGATGGTGATTCGGCCTTATGGTTTTGCCCTGTGGGAAGGCATCCAGCGCTCGCTGGACGACATGTTCAAGGCTACCGGGCATACCAATGCCTATTTCCCCCTGCTGATTCCGATGAGCTTTTTCCAGAAGGAGGCTGAGCACGTCGAAGGCTTCGCCCCCGAGCTGGCCGTCGTGACCCACGCCGGGGGGGAGGATCTCGAGGAGCCCCTGGCGATCCGCCCCACCTCCGAGACCATCGTCGGGCACATGTGGGCCAAGTGGATTCGCACCCACCGCGACCTGCCCCAACTCCTCAACCAGTGGGGCAACGTGGTGCGCTGGGAGCTGCGCACCAAGCCCTTCCTGCGCACCTCGGAGTTTTTGTGGCAGGAGGGCCACACCGCTCACGCCACCCAGGAAGAAGCGGAGGCCGAAGTGCGGCAGATGCTGGGAATCTATGCCCGGATGAGCCGCGAGTGGGCGGCGGTTCCGGTGTGGGAAGGGGTCAAAACCGAGTCAGAAAAATTCGCGGGCGCGGTCTACACCACCACCATCGAGGCCATGATGCGCGACGGCAAAGCCCTGCAATCGGGGACATCGCACTTCCTGGGGCAGAACTTCGCCAAGGCTTTCGATATCCAGTTTCAGGACAAGGATCAGCAGAACAAGTACGTCCACACCACTTCCTGGGGCCTCTCGACGCGCATGTTGGGTGCGGTCATCATGACTCACGGCGACGACAAGGGCCTCATCATGCCGCCCAAGCTGGCCCCTATGCAGGTGGTCATCGTGCCGATTTACAAGGCCGAAACCCGCGAGCAGGTGCTTCCCGCCGTCAATAAACTCGCCGACGAACTCAAAGCCGCCGGAATCCGCGTCTATCTCGACGACCGTGACCAGTACAGCCCCGGCTTCAAGTTCAACGAGTGGGAGCTGAAGGGCGTACCGCTGCGCTTGGAGCTTGGCCCACGCGACGTAGAAGCCGGAACTGCGGTGCTGGCCTCGAGGTTGGGGGGTAAAGAAACCGTGCAGCTGGGCGAGGTGGTAGCGAGCCTACCCGCCAGGCTCGAGCAGTTCCAGCAGGACTTGTATAACCGGGCCTTGGAGTTCCGCGACAGCCACACCTGGACGGTGGACTCTTACCAGGAGTTCAAGGAGAAACTCGAGCAGGGCTTCGTCAAAGCCTTCCACTGCGGCGACAAGGACTGCGAAAAGCAAATCAAGGCTGAGACCACCGCCACCACCCGCTGCATCCCCTACGACGAGCCGGAGGCTCACGGAACCTGCATTCGCTGCGACAAGCCGAGTGCCTATGGCAAGCGGATTTTGTTTGCCAAGGCGTATTGAGCAGAGGGCAGAGAGCTAAAGGCTGAAAGCAACAGCAAAATACAAAGGGTCAGAAAGCTACACCGGGACGACATAATTGCCCTATCAAGGAATGCTGTCTAGGACGCAAATCGGCTTGGCTATCGGCATCCTGTTTTCAGATAGAAGTTAGATACCTCGAGCCGCTCCGGTAGTGTATTGTAAAAGCAAGCTCACCTTTTTACCCGTCCCAACTCCCGTTCAGCACGAAGTATTTTCCCTGAGAAAAGGTTGTTGTAAAGAGTCAATTGCAATTCCTTGGTGGGCTAGGGTAGGGTCTTTCGGAGATATCTATGCATTTACTCAGCCGAGCACTATCCACCGACAAACCCGAGGTGATGGTAGGGCGTGGCTATGTTCTGCTGTATGTTTCGGCCCTGCTTTCAATAGCCCTGCTGAGCACCTCGGGTTTTTTGTTAGTATCCAAGCTGGTTGAGAGTGAAAAACGCTATGCCATAGCCGAGAGCGTCGGTGGGCGACAACTGGTGCTCACCCAGCGCGCAGCCCTGCTCGCTAACCGCTTGGTCAGCGAACCCAGTGCGGCGGCTCGAGCCCCCTTGCGCCAGAGTCTCCGCGAGACCATAGACCTTTTCGGGCGATCCCACCGGGCCATTTTGGAGGGCGACCCCAGCCTGGGGCTGGCCCGGCCCGCTCCCGAGGTCGTGCGGCAGGTGTATTTAGCCCCACCGGTCTCACTCGACCAGCAAGTCCACGACTTCGTGGCGCGGGTGCTGGCCCTGCTGGCTACGCCGGATAGCGAGTTGGCAATCAACCCTCACCTGGGCTATATCAACGCGGCAGCGGCGGGTTTGTTGATGGAAGGCTTGCAAAAAGCCGCCAGCGCCTACGAAGAATATACCCAGCAACGCGCCGCCCAACGAGCGGCCCTGGAGAGCTGGATTTATGCTCTGACCCTGTTGGTTTTGCTGCTCGAGGCTTTATTTATTTTCCGCCCCATGGGCCTCCAAATCCGCAAAGCTATCAAGGTGCTGGGCCATCAGGCCAATCACGACTCCCTGACCGGGCTGGTCAATCGCAAACGCTTTCTGGAATTGCTCGAGCAGGCCCTACCGATTCGCTCGGGAGGCCCGGCGTTTACGGTGCTTTTCCTCGACCTTAACAACTTTAAAATGGTCAACGACAGCCTGGGCCATCCTGCTGGAGACGAGCTGCTCATGGAAGCGGCCCGACGCTTAGAGCAGCCCCTGGCTTCTGATAGTGTGGTTGCTCGTTTTGGCGGCGATGAGTTTGCCTTGCTGTGCTACGGTGTACATAGCCCCAATGCCGCTTCGGCGTTGGCCGAGCGGTTGCTCGAGGCCGTACATATTCCCTTTACCCTGCGGGGCCAGCAGTTACGCCTGGGGGTCAGTATCGGCGTAGTGATGGTCGAAAACCAATACCACTCCTCCATCAACATCATTCGAGATGCCGATACCGCCATGTATCAGGCCAAAGAGCGGGGCATCTCGGCCTATCAGTTTTTCGATGCGGCCCTGCGCCTGGGCGCGGTTCACCGCTTGCAAATTGCCACCGACCTGCACCAAGCCATCGCCAAAAACCAGCTCGAGATTTACTACCAGCCCATCATCCATGCCGCCAGCGGCAGCGTATCGGGCTTTGAGTGTCTGTTGCGCTGGATACATCCCGAACTGGGGTTCATCCCGCCGCTGGAGTTCATTCCCATCGCCGAGGAAATCGGGCTGATCGTGGAGATAGATCGCTGGGTGTTGGTCGAAGCCGCGAAGCAGATGCAGCACTGGAACGCCTCGTACGAGGCCAACTGGGAGATTGGAATCAACCTCTCGGGACGGCAGCTCGTCCACAGCGATTTCGCAGGCTGGCTGCGGCAAACCCTAACCGGGCTCGAGTTGCCCTCGTCCAACTTGATCCTGGAGTTGACTGAAAACGTTATGGTAGACGACACCCAGGAGGTACAAGCCCAGCTCGAGCAGCTACACTCCCTGGGTATTCGGCTTTTTCTCGACGACTTTGGCACCGGGTTTTCTTCGCTCAAATACCTGCGCCGCTTCCGGCCCGACGGCCTCAAGATAGACCGCAGCTTCGTACAACAGATGAGCAGCCCGGAGGGAGCCCAGATGATTGGCGATTTGATCAACCTGGCCCACGGACAGGGCATTCCGGTGGTGGTGGAAGGGGTAGAGACCCAGGAGCAGTATCAAACCCTCGAAACCCTGGGCTGTGACTACCTGCAAGGCTATCTCTTTGCCCGGCCCATGAACCAGAATCAACTGGAAGCCTACTTGAGTAGCCTCGAGCCAAACTTACGCGACCTCGAACTCGAGTGAGACCGTAAACTTTAGATATGAGGGGCAAGGACCAAACGCAAAATCATTCTGACAAACCACAACCCCGTCTCCCAGGCGAATCCTTGAAGGTCAAGAAGGCCCGTGCTAGGCGTATTCTCACAGCGTTAGAAGACCTCTACCCTACGGCGGTGACGGAACTCAGGGCTTCCTCGCCTTTTGAACTCCTGATTGCCACCGTACTCTCAGCCCAGGCCACCGATATCTCGGTGAACAAAGCTACGCCTGCCTTATTCGAGAAATATCCCGACCCCCAGGCGCTGGCCCAGGCTTCGCCGGAGGAGGTCGAGCCTTACCTCAAGACCATCGGCCTGTACCGGGCCAAGTCCAAAAACATTGTTCTGCTCTCGAGAAAACTGGTCGCCGAACATGGCGGCCTGGTTCCGGTGGACAAAGCCAAGCTGCGGGAGTTGCCCGGCGTGGGCTGGAAAACCGCCACCGTAGTGCTGGGCGCGGCCTTTGGAGTGCCGGGAATCGCGGTGGATACCCACCTGATGCGGCTGGCCTCGAGGCTCGGCTTCTCCGACAAAAAAGACCCCGAGAAAATCGGGGCCGACCTCGAAGCACTTTTCCCTCGTGACAAGTGGGTTTTCACCCACCACGGCCTGATTTTGTTCGGGCGCTACCGCTGCACCGCCCGCAAACCGCTGTGCGATGGCTGCCCGATTTACGCCGATTGCGTTAGTAAGGGGGCCTGGTAAACTGCCGCCGAACCGCCAGCCTGCGCCAGCGATTAGGCCACAAACGGGTTTCCAAGCGCCGCCAGCCATAGGCCAGCGAACCCACCAGGCCCGCCCCGATAGCCACCAGCCAGAAAGTAGTCAGTGCCCACAGCAACAGAAATAAACCGGCTGTCGCAGCCAGACCTATGGCCACCCAACCCAGGGGGCCCGAGGGTAAGCGGAAGGTTCTCATGCCCTCAGGGTAGGACAAAAACGGTGAGGCAGATTAGCCGAGAGCACAGAGCACAGGGCAGAGGGCTAAACGCCTAACCTCGAACGACTAACGCTAAGCCAACAACCTCACAGCAGGACAGTATAATCGCCTTATCAAAGAATACCGTACAGGACGCATTGGGTGTTTTTGAGTTTTTGGCTCTCTGCTCTTTGCATCTTTTTTGACCTTCGACTTTAGACCTTAGACCTTAGACTTTAGACCCTCAGCCCTCTGCCGCCTTGGTGATTTTTGGCCCCGTTTTCCCTCCGCCTCACCTATAATGCCCCTAGTATGGCAAGTTCAGACAGCCTCCCGATGGTTTTCGCTGCGGCCCTCACCGACGCTGGTCGCAAGCGCGCGCTCAACGAGGATGCTGTCCATCAGACCCTGATGCCTTATGGCGGCATATTCGTGGTCGCCGACGGGATGGGTGGACACCGCACCGGCGAGGTGGCCTCGCAGATGGCGGTAAGCCAGATTGTGGATTTTCTCAAGCGCGACGAACCCTCGCCGCAAGGGCTGCTGGAAGCCTTCGAGCTTGCCAACGAGGCCATCTATCTGGCCGGGCAAAAACCCGAGTCGCGCGGGATGGGCACCACCTGTACGGCCTTGTGGCTAGACTTGCCCTACGCCTTGCTGGCCCATGTGGGCGATAGCCGGGGCTATTTGCTGCGCGATGGGGAGCTGACTCAGCTTACCCAAGACCACTCCTGGGTGGCCGACCGGGTGCGTCAGGGCTTGCTCAGCGAAGACGAAGCCCGTAACCATCGCTGGCGCAATGTCATCACCAATGCTCTGGGTTCCTTCCCGCAGTCCAAAGTGGACTTGGTAGGGCTCAGGGTAAAGCCGGGGGACGTGTTTCTGCTGTGTTCGGATGGCCTCAGCGGGGTTTTGGAGGACAAGGTACTGGCCGAGATGGTCAACACCAACCCACCCGAGCCCGCCGTGGCCCATCTGGTCAAGCTGGCCAACGAGTGGGGTGGCCCCGACAACATCAGCGCGGTAGTGGTAACAATTGGCAGCCAGCTTCCCCACAAAACCCGTTCCTATGCCCCTCCCTTAGATACTGCCCAAGGACCGGTGCGCCTGCAAAGCGGCACCGAGCCCGAAGTGCTCACCACCGGAATCACCGAGCCTGCCAAGAAACCTACCTTCTGGGGCCGTTGGGGCAGCATTATCTTGCTGGTGCTGTGGTTTGCTCTGCTGGGCTTCGTGCTGGTGAACCAGTTTGGCTCCAAAGGTACGCCATAGAACCAGTTATTCCCAAGCCTACCGGTAGAATATCCCCATGGATGCTGCCGCGCTTTTACAGCGCTTTTTGGCAGGAGATATGCGGGCTCTGGCACGGGCCATCACCCTGGTCGAGTCGGGCTATCCTGAAGGCCAGGAACTGCTCAAGCGTTTGCGCGGACGGGGAAACTCGAGGGTAGTGGGGCTTACTGGCAGTCCAGGCGCAGGTAAAAGCACCCTCTCTGACCGACTCATCGAGGAGATACGAAAACGCGGGGAAACCGTGGCGGTGTTGGCGGTGGATCCCAGCAGCCCCTTTACAGGTGGGGCAATTCTGGGAGATCGCATCCGCATGATGCGCCACCACCAGGACAAGGGCGTGTATATCCGCTCGCTGGCGAGCCGTGGAGCCTTGGGCGGCCTGGCGGGCGCTACGGTGGCCTCGCTGGCATTTTTGGAGGCGTTTGGCTTTGACCGAATCTTGGTGGAAACTGTGGGCGTGGGCCAAAGTGAGGTAGATATTGCCCGTGTGGCGGACACCACCGTGCTCATCCTCACCCCAGCCGCAGGCGATTCGGTACAGGCTTTTAAAGCCGGGGTGATGGAAATCGCCGATATTTTTGTGGTGAATAAGTTCGACCTGCCAGGGGGTGAGCGCATCGTGCAGGAAATCAAAACCACCCTCGAGCTAGCAGCTATGCGTCCGGGCGGCTGGAAACCCCCGGTACTAACCGCCATAGCCCCCAAAGCCGAGGGCATTCCGGGCTTGCTCGAGGCCCTTGACACCCACTACCGTCACCTAGAGGAGCACGGGCTGCTCGAGGCTGACCGCCTGGAACGTGCCCGTTTCGAGGTCGAAAGCGTAATTCAGGAGTGGGGGCGGCGGCGCACCAAAGAGGGCTATGCCCTGATTGAGCGCGTATCTAAGGGCGAGCTCACCCCCGAAGAAGCTGCACTAAAGCTGTTGAACCAACCCGCCAAGCTGCACTCTTGCTAGCTTTGCACCAGCTTTACACATCTTTTTGCTACATTTCCTTTGGGCGGTTACAGTCCTTCGGTCGGCTGAAAAGCACTTACTGAAGAACTGTCCCGCTCAACTTTGTTGGGTCGAGTCACCTGCACAACTTCTACACAACTTGTTTCTAAGCTATGGTTCTGGGAGCGGTTCTACTTTTTGACGTTGTGCGCTAACTTCTTTCCGATGTCTTGACAAGCAGCGTTTCTTTGCGAACCAAACCCATCCTAAAACCCCAGCCTCGAGCACCCCACAAATCCTTTTTGTGCCCCGTGCTCCGCTACGCAGAGGCTGGGGCTAATTTTTTTAGGGTTCTCCACCGAATCTATCACGGTTCTCTGCTTTAGATGAACCCAGTAAATAAGCCCAGGCTACCCCAAGATTCTTTGCGAAAACTGCTCTAGGCCAAGTGTTGAGCGAAAAAGCCTAAAACGCGGTTCCAGGCATCCTGCGATGCAGCCTCGTCGTGACTCTGGCCCGCGCCAAAGAAGGAGTGATGGGCTCCGGGGTAAATCTTAATGTCGTGAGGAATGTTGTGCTCGGTGAGTTTCTCGCCGAGTTTTTTTCCGGCGGCAGCGGTGAAGTCCTTCTCCAGGTAGGAGCCCACCACCGGGCAAGACCGGGCCACGGCCTCCAAGGGGCGCGGGTTCATACCGTAGAAGGGGGCGATGGCTCTCAGGCGGTCATCGGTACAGGCCCAAGCAATCGCCAAACTGCCCCCCATACAAAACCCAATGGCTCCCAGCCGGGTTTTATCCACACCGGGCTGTGCCCCCAAGAAGTCCAGAGCGCCCTTCAGGTCGCGGATGCCACCGTGCTCGAGGGAGTTGAACAGCATCCCCCCGAATAGCCGAAACATACACATCACCCGGTTGCGCCCACCGAACAAATCCACCGCCAGGGCCGCGTATCCTTGGCTAGCAAAGCGGCGGGTAATCTGGCGGATATCCTCGTTGAGGCCAAACGCCTCGTGAATTACCACTAGACCGGGGAAGGGGCCAGGGCCTTCAGGTTGGGCAAAATAGGATGGAAGCCGCTCGAGGCCAGAGGGAAAGGAGACGGTTTGAGGGGTGGGCATTTGCGACCAGTATAGGGCGTTGGCCGTCAACGAGTCGGAGGCCTCCGGCTTCAACGGTTTACCGCAGAGTCAAAAGCAACCCCCCACGTTGCCGACCCCCCCACGAGTTGTGGGGGGGTCGCCTTTGCGGTCAACGGTCAACCGTAAACGTCAATGCACCCCTGCCTCGGTAATTGCCGCCGCCGAGTTGAGCGCGAAGCGCACGTTGCCCCGGAACTCGTTGAGGTTGGTGGCGTTGACATAGGTCATGGCGCTTTGCAGGCCCTCGCGCAAGCGGGAAACAGCCTCCTGGGCAGTGTGGTGGAAAGCCCGCAGGGTCTGCGAGGAGCCCTCGATGTAGTTGCGCTTCTCGGTCACTAGGCTCGAGGCCATGCCGTAGAGGTGGATGCCCTCCAAGCGCCCGTCTTTTTTGATGAGCACCTCGTCCTCGAAACTCCCCGAGGCAAAAAACTTACCCATCATCACGCCCTCGCTATAGGCCATGGCCTTTACGAAGTCACCCGCGCTATTAACCCCACCATCGCTGATAATTTGTGCGTCGGTGTAACCTGCACCGCCCCGGAAGCGGTAGATTTCTTCCAAGAGCGAGAGCTGCCCCACCCCCACGCCCGTATTGATGCGGGTGGTGCAGACCGAGCCCGGCCCCACGCCCACCTTGATGATGAAGTGCTTGAAGCCAGAGAGCTTCATGAGCCAGTAGGCGTAGGCGAAACCCTCGAGGCTACCCACGTTCCCCAGCATGATGCCGCTTTCGATGCCCTGCTGCCGAATCTTGGCGAGCACCGGCAGCACCGCAGCGTTAGCCCCGTGGGCGATGTCAATTGAGGCGAAAGCCAGGTTAGGCTGAGCGAAAAGCTCGGCTAGAAAGGTCTCGTCCTCGCTGATACCCAGCGCCACCCCAACCTGTGCTGGAGCGCTGGCCTGCACATCGGCGATGCGCTGGGCATCGGAAAGTCCCACCCTGGGCAAAATATGCACCCCCCCGCTACCCTCGTCCCACACGTCGCGGGCGAACCTCGAGCGCATCATGCTCATGGAAGCCCCGAAGGCCGGGAAAATCTCTTCCGAGGCACGCAGCGTGTAAAAAAGCTGCCGGGTTCCTACCTGGCTGCGGGAGAAGGGTTTGGTGAGGAAAGTTGGGATGATGGATTTGTCCGCGAAGGTGTAATAGGTCTCGAGCCTGGGGTAGGGGTAGGCGGCAATGGCAGTCTGGGCCTGCTCGAGGGCTTCCAAGGAAATTTGGTCGAGAATTTCGGTGTTCACAAAGCGCTATTGTAGCGCGGAACAGTGCCGTACGTCTATGGAAATAGAGGGGAAAACGAAATATCCTTGTGCTATGATCGCGCCCCCGAAAAACCAGAGCCACGTGCCCCAGCGGAAGCGGCGGACGGTGGGCGAGTTGGTAGCTATGGATAAAGCAGGTCTGCTCGACCCCGAAAAGCATGTAGAACTCATTGACGGAGAGGTATATGAGATGGCCATAGGCGAAGACCATGCGGATGTCGTAAACCAGCTCAACGAAGCGTTGGTGGCGAAATTCGCGGATCGAGCCAGGGTAAGAGTGCAAAACCCTGTTTTTCTCGACGAACACGATCCACCTCAACCGGATTTTGCGCTGCTTGACTTGGCGCAGAACTATAAATTGCACCATCCCAGACCCCCAGGGCGACGAATATCTGACGCGATTTGTAGTGCAGCCGGGGCAATCGGTGGCTCCGTCAGCCTTTCCGAACGACTCGGTTATACCCCTGTGATTCCGGGCCACTCGCGGTCGCTTAGGCCAGCTTAGCGCTATAGCGCGAACGCTAGCACAGCGCCTATGGCCTACGGCCACTCGCGGTCGCTTAGGCGCACAGCGCCTATGGCCTACGGCCACTCGCGGGACAGCACCGCGAACACTTCGTCATCCGTCCACTCGCCCTTGCTCCACAGGCTCTCCACGAAATATCCTTCCTGGCGCATCCCCACTTTCTCCAAAACACGCCTCGAGGCCCCATTTCTAGGGTCGAACGAGGCCATAACCCGGTGCATCTTTAGGATCCTGAAGGCGTAATTCAATAAGCCTCGAGCACCCTCGCTGGCATAGCCTTGGCCCTGATGCTGACGCGAAATCGTGTAGCCGAGTTCGCCCAGCCGGGCATCGTTCGCGTCGGTGCGCAAGGCTAAATCTCCAATTAGCTGGCCGCTCGACTTGAGTTCTAGGGCAAACTGGAACCAGCCTGCCTCGCCGGGGTTGCGGCCTTTGATGCGCTCGAGAAAGTCGGCGGCCTGCTCGAGGGTAAAAGGCTCCCACATCTGATAACGGGCCACTGCAGGGTCGGCACGGTAGGCCGCGAAGGGTTCTAAGTCGCGCGGTTCAAACCGCCTTGCGATGAGCCTCGAGGTCTCGAAAAACGTCATGAAGCGAGTGTAAGGGTTTGCCCTAGGTATTTCGTAGAGGGCGCAAAGCCTTGCGCCCGGCGCGGGTTACAACCGAAATCATTCGGGTAAAGAAAATCGGTCTGCTTACCAAAGATATTGACGATTGATGCGCGTGTAGGGCCGGGTCTCAGATCTAGCCCTACGTGCTGGGCAGGACATATCCTTCGCACTGTAAACATTTACCTTTACAAACGCATACCGCCTTTGTATATTCAAAAACAGGATGCGATTCTCCCGAGCTACCCGCTAACGGTATTCTTTCCTGGCGAAAGAAGCCGTTGGGGTTTGCCTACAGGGAGAATCTTTTTTTGTAGCCCCAAATCGGACTAGAGCTATCTGACAGGTGCGGGAATTGTGTAAATTAGCGAGTCTTGTAGCGCAACAAGTCGGAGGCCTCCGACTTCAACTGTCCGATTCGGGGATCCCTCAGTAAAGGAATGAAGCCATGAAAACTGCCGAAATCCGCGAGAAGTTCCTATCCTTCTTCGAGTCGAAGGGCCATCTGAGACTGCCCTCCTTCAGCGTCATCCCGCAAAACGACCCCTCGCTGTTGTTCATCAATGCGGGCATGACTCCCTTGAAGCCCTATTTCACCGGGAGAAAGCCGGTTTTCCCCGGCTTTGAAGGCGAGTGGTATCGCGTCACCACCTGCCAAAAGTCGGTGCGTACTGGCGACATCGAGAACGTGGGCCGCACCAACCGCCACCAGACCGTTTTCGAGATGCTGGGCAACTTCAGCTTCGGCGACTATTTCAAGAAAGAGGCCATCGAGTGGGCCTGGGAACTCCTGACCGACCCCAAATGGCTCGGCTTGGACGGCAACCGCCTCTATGCCACCGTCTATAAAGACGATGATGAAGCTTTTAATCATTGGGTGCGGGTGGGCATTCCCGCAGACCGCATCCACCGCTTCGATGCCGACGAGAACTTCTGGCCCCAAGATGCTCCCAGCAAAGGCCCCAACGGGCCGTGCGGGCCGTGTAGCGAGATTTACTACGACCGGGGGCCGGAGTTTGGCAGCGACACCTGGGCCAATTATTACGAAACCCGCCAATCCAACCGCTTCGTGGAAATCTGGAACCTGGTTTTCCCGCAATTTGACCGCAAGGATGGCGGTGTTTTAGAACCGCTCCCCAAGCCCAACATTGACACCGGCATGGGACTGGCGAGAGTAGCAATGGTCTTGCAAAACGTGAGGGATTTCTACGAGACCGACGAGTTCCAAGCGCTTATCTCGGAAATCGTCAAGCTCTCCGGCGTGAGCTACGAAGGGCCGCCTACCAACAGCCAGCAGAGCCACAGTTCGCTGGCCCACCGGGTCATCAGCGAGCACGCGCGGGCGGTGAGCTTCCTCCTCTCCGACGGCGCGACCTTTTCCAACACTGGACGCGGCTACGTGGTGCGGCGGCTGCTGCGGCGAGCCGTGCGATATGGCTACTTGTTGGGCTTGCGCGAGCCGTTCATGTACAAGCTGTCGAAGGTGGTAGCGGACGTGATGGGCGGGGTTTATCCTGAGCTGCGCGAGAACTTGGAGGGCGTGCAGAAGCAGGTTCGGCTCGAGGAGGAGCAGTTCTTGCGGACGCTCGAGGCGGGGATTTCGAGGCTTAATGACGAACTGATTAAGGTGGTTGCCAAGAGATTCCCGTTCACCCATGACACCGATGCCAACGGACGCATCTCGGTCTATCTACATCCCAAACTCCGAGGTTGGATAACTAAATATATTCGGGAGTATAGCTTCGAGCATTTACACATGGTTCTTCACGACGTTCTCGATGATTATTCGCGCCAAAATGGTATCGGTGCTATAGGCCACTCGAAAAATCCTTACAGCGGACCCTTGCTTTATTCAGGCAGTTCAGAAATCCCTGACAGCGAAGAAATGTCCGGGGTAACTCTGGGTGGGCAAGAAGCGTTCAAGCTTTACGACACTTACGGCTTCCCGCTCGACTTGACCCTCGAGATTGCCGATGAAAAAGGCATCAAGGTAGATACCGAGGGCTACGAGAAAGCTTTGGAAGAAGCTCAAGACCTCGCCCGGCGCAATGCGGCCTTCGACAAAGACTTGTTCAAGAAGTCAAATGAAGCACTTTCCGCGCTCGCGCAGGACTACGGCGGGACGAGCTTTTTGGGCTACGAGCAGACCGACCTCGAGGCCCAGGTCAAGCTGCTGTTGGTGGGCGAGCAGACCCTGGAAGAAGCCCCGGCAGGCACGGAGGTTCAGGTGGTGCTGGACAAAACTCCCTTCTACGCCGAGGGCGGGGGCGAGGTGGGGGACGTAGGGGTGCTCGAGTGGGAGGGCGGCTGGGCGCAGGTATCCACCACCCAGAAAAACCCGGATGGCATCTTTTTGCACCTCGCCAACGTAAAGGAAGGGACTCTCGAGGCCGGAACCGTCGTGCGGGCCATGGTAGACCTGCACCGCTGCGACATCGAGCGGAATCACACCGCCACGCACCTGCTCCATGCCGCGTTGCGCTCGGTGCTGGGGACGCACGTCCGCCAGGCGGGTAGCTACGTTGGCCCCGACCGATTGCGCTTCGATTTCACCCAACCTGAGCCGATTAATCCCAAGGATTTAGCCAAAGTCGAGTTGCTGGTCAACCGCTGGATTCAGGCGGATTTCCCGGTCAGCTATGCCTACAAACCCATCGAGGAGGCCAAGAAAGAGGGGGCTATGGCCCTCTTCGGCGAGAAGTATTCCGATGTGGTGCGGGTGGTGAGCGTCGAGGGTAGCGTGGACGGCGTGAGCAGCAAGGAACTCTGTGGCGGCTGCCATGTTCGGCGCACCGGAGAGATTGGGATGTTGGTGATTCGCCTCGAGGAGTCGGTCTCGGCGGGGGTTCGCCGAATAGAAGCTCTGACTGGAACGGAGGCAGCGCAATATGTGCGGGAGAGCCTCGAGCGGGTCTCGGCCCTCTCGCGCGAACTCGGGGTGAGCCCCGAAGGGCTGCCCGAGCGCGTGGGCAAGCTGCAAGACGAGCTAAAGGCCCAAGAGAAGGAAATTGCCCGGCTCAAGATGGATTTGGCTCGAGCCCAACTCGGCGGCAGTGCAGGGGTTTCACTGCAAGAGGCCAGCGGCTATAAATACCTGGCGGTGCGGCTGGAGGGCATCGAGGCGGGTGCCTTGCGCGGTGCGGCGGATGAACTGCTCGAGAAACACAAGGCGGACTTGGTGGCGGTGGGCTCGGGGCAAAACTTGGTGCTCAAGCTCGGCAAGAACGCTCAGGACAAGGGTTTGGACGCAGGCGCGGTGATGCGCAAGCTATCCGAGACGGCGGGCGGGCGCGGTGGGGGCAAGGGAGCCTTGGCTCAGGGCGGCGGGTTCGATTTGGACAAGGCTTTTGCGGGGCTCGAGGGAGCCTTGAAGTAGGGTTTCTCCCCGTTTCGGGGTGCTCGAGACGAGGGTTTCTCCTCGTTTCGGGGTGCTCGAGGCCCATCTCCCTGGTGTAACGCAGGCATAACGCCCCCTGGATAGGCTCGAGGGGTGAAGCCTGAACTCACTTTTGTTAGGCTAAAGCTGGATATGTCCCATTTTGCCCTGCGCTTGTTGGGGCCGCTCGAGATTACCTCGGGGAAGGGGAAGCTCTCCTTGCCTACGCGCAAGCTGTGGGCCATCATCGCCTATCTGGCCTCGCAAAATGAGCCGGTGGAGCGGGGAAAGCTAGCCGGACTGCTGTGGGAAGAAGCCGACGAGGAGCGGGCCAGGGCCAACTTGCGCCAGGAACTCTACCGGCTGCGCGGAACCCCCGCCGAGGCCCTGTTGCTGGTAAAACCCGAGACCTTGGCCTTAGTCGAGCACACCTCCGACTTGCTCGAGGCCCAACGTCATTTTCGGTCCGGCGACTATAGCCGTGCTCTGGCGCTGTTTCGTGCGGAGTTCGCGGCGGGGCTTGCAGTGCGTGGAGCCCCGGCTTTTGAAGACTGGCTGCTCTTGGAGCGTGAACACTGGCAGGGAAAGTGGGCCGAGGCCGCTCGCAAGCAGGCCAGGGAACTCGAGGGCAGCCAACCCAGCCAGGCCAAAGCCCTGTACGAACGTATTCTGGAGGCCGACCCTTTCCAGGAGGACATCCAGCGGGCTCTGATTGGTCTGACGGCCCAGCTCGAGGGTGCGGCCCCCGCGCTCCAGCGCTACGAGCGGTATAAAGCCTTGTTGAGTAAGGAATTTTCCCTCGAGCCCCTGCTCGAGACCACCCAGCTCGTCGAGCAGATTCGCCGGGGCCAAACCCTTGCCCCACAGCCCATTCAGGCCATTAGTTCTATCCCCAAAGCCCTCAGCCAGCCTCCGCTGGTGGGGCGGGAGTTGGAGTGGGCCGCGATGGAAGCGGCCTGGCAGGCTGGGAAGGCCATCTACTTGAGTGGCCCACCCGGCGTGGGCAAGACCCGCTTGATGCTCGAGTTTGCCTCTACCAAAGGGCCATTTCTGCACCTCGAGGGCCGTCCCAGTGACAGCGGAATCCCTTACGCCTACACCACCCGGGCCATCCGGCAGTCGCTGGCCTTGTTGCCGGGCCTGGTGTTTACCAACTGGGTGCAGCAGGAAATCTCCCGGCTGCTTCCCGAGTTAACCCAAGAATCCCCACCGCCCATCACCAGCGAGGACGGCAAGCTGCGGCTGCTCGAGGCTTTGACCGAGTGGATTCGGCTGATCGCCAGGGGCGGGGTGGGGGCCATCGTGGCCGACGACCTCCAGTTTGTCACCGATGCCTCCAGCATCGAGGTCGCGGCCTATAGCATGGCCAGGGTGTTGCCGGAGCGGGTCATGCACTCCATCACGGCTTTTCGCGGGGAGGAACTCAACCCCCTCATCTTGCAGAGCATCCATGGGCAGGTCGAGCAGGGTACTGCTGTGCTGATCGAACTCCAGCCGCTGGAGCTGGGCAGCTTGCAAAAGCTGGTACAGCAGCTTTCTGGCAGCGAGGCTCGGCTTTTCAGCAAGCGGCTCTATCAGGCCACTGGGGGCAACCCCTTATTTACCCTCGAGACCCTGCGCAGTCTCTTCGCGGCAGGCGAGTTGCGCCTCGAGGAGGGCATCTGGGCCACTCCCTACGACGATGAAACCGAAAACTACAGCGAACTGCCCATCCCCCCTTCGGTGCGCGAGGCGGTAAACCGCCGAGTAGACCGGCTGGGTGGGGCCGTGCGGCGTTTTCTGGAGGCGGCTAGTCTGGCCGGGGAGAGCTTCGCGCTGGAAGAGCTGGCTGGAGCTACCGCGCTTTCCGAATGGGAAGAACTGGAAGCGATAGAAACCGCAGCCAGGGCTCGCTTGATACAGCCGACCGCCGAGGGCTATGGCTTCAGCCACGATTTGGTACGCCGGGCGCTGCTGGACGGTCTGGGTCTCGAGCGGCGCAAACTGCTGCACCGTAAGCTGGCCGAGGGTCTGGAACGCTCGGGTGCGGCCCCAGCCCGCATTGCCGGGCATCTGGAGGAGGCCGGGAAACTCAGGCAGGCTATCTCCTGGAGGCTGCGAGCGGGGGAGGCCGCCAGCCGGGTATACGCCAACCGCGAAGCCCTCGAGCAGTATCAAAAAGCCCTGCAAGACGGAGCCCAGGGCCAGGAAGCCTTCGAGATTCATGCCGCCAGGGCCGAGCTATATCAAACCCTCGACGAGCGCGAGGACTGGCAAGCCGAGCTTGCCGCCATGAGCGAGCTGGCCTCTGCGCTGCAAGACCCCGTTCAGGAAGCCCGGATTGCAGTGGCTCTGGCCGAACTGGATAACCGCTCGGGCCGCTTTAGTCAGGCTATGGAGCGGCTGGAACCCCTTTTGCAGGATGCCTCGCTACCGGCCTCTCTGCTAGCCCAGGCTTTTTTCGGGCGGGGCCAGGCCCTCCTGACTTTGGGCCGTACCGACGAAGCCCAGGCCCAGCTTCAAAAAGCCCTCAATTTTGAGCCTTCGCCGCTGTCCGAACTGGCCGGAAACGCCCATCTGGTGCTCTCCGACCAGGCGGTGCAACTCAACGACCTGGAGGCCGGGCTATACCACGCTCGACAGGCTTTGCAGGCTTTCGAGAGTACGCTCAACCGGCGTGGCAAGGGCATGGCCTTGCGCAACCTGGGGCGGGCCATCGGCATCGGCGGGGATAGCCCACTTGCCATCCAGACCCTGAAGGAGGCTTTGCGCGAATCCACGGCAGCAGGGGACGTGGTCTCGCAAAGGCATATTCTGCTCAACTTGTTCAAGTTCGAGTTCGAGTCGGGGGCGCTGGAAGTGGCCCTGGGCCACCTCGAGCGGGGCCGGGAACTGTTCTACGAGCGGCCCGACCCGCTTCAGGAGGGTATTTTTCTCAACAACCTGAGCGTGATCCACCGGATGCGCGGCGAGTTTGGGCAGGCCCTTAGCACCCTGAGCGAAGCTCTGGCGCTGGCCGAGCGTACCGGCATCGCCCAGGGCCGCGCCCGGCGGCGGATGTCGCTGGTGGAGTATTACCTGGACTTGGGCCAGCCACAGGGGGCGCTTCCTATTCTGGAGGAGGCCCGCCAGCTTATCCATACTGCCAAACTCGACGAATTGCGGGCTTGGCTCGAGGCCCAATATGCCCGCCAGGCCCTGGATAGCGGTCAGCCCAGCACCGCCACCCAGCGCCTCGAGCACCTGAGCACCACCCCTGACCCCCACGATAGGGCCAGGGCGGCCTGGATTAGGGGCCTGGCTTGGCTGGCCCTGAACACACCAGAGAGGGCTTTAGAACAGTTGGAAAGCCTCGAGGTTCCCCCCAACCCGGCGTTTCAGGCCAGAGCCCTGGCGGTGCGACTGGAAGCCCTACAAAAGCTCGCTCAGGACACGGCTCCGGCCATCCACGAAGCCGAGGCGCTGCTGGCAGCAGGCACAATCCCGCTGATGGAGGCGCTGGAGTTGTATCGAGCCATGGGCATCGCCGCCCGCCCAGCCAAAGCCCGTGCATACCGTCAAACTGCGACCAGTCTGGTCTCAAGGATTGCTGCTAGTCTCGAGGCTTTCCCCGAGTTCCAGAAGAGTTTTCTCGAACGCTATAAGTAGAGTCCACGCAAAACATCTAGCGACCAAGGCCAAACGCAAGACGCAAAGTGCTAAACGCCGAAAACCAAAGGCTCAAGGCTAAAAGCAAAAGACGAAGAGCTGACAAGTCACACCAGGACAGCATAATTGTCTTATCAAGAAACATCGTCTGGGACGTGGTCTGTGTTTTTAGTTTTTTGAGTTTTTAGCATTCAGCGTTAGACGTTTGACGTTCGACGTTTAGCGTTTTGCCTTTAGCTCTCTACCCTCTCCCCCAACTTTGTGACGGCAAAGTGACACCGCTTTTTCTACCCTCAGTCGCATGGGGGTGGAAATGGCAAGTCGAACCCAGGTCTACGTGCTACGCATAGACCGTGAGTCCGATGGCTCGCTACGTCTGGCGCTAAAAGTGCGTGGGGCAGATAAAACCCTGCATTTTGCCAACATGGAAGCCCTCACCGAATACCTGCGCAGCCTCGAGGCCAGCTTCAAACCCAGGGGGCTGCGCTAAAGGAGGAGTCATGAAAAGGATGCTATTCGGGATGGTCGTTCTGCTAGGGGTTTTAGGGCTGGCTCAGCCCACCGCCTGCGATGTGGTCAGCGACGCGGCAGTGAATGCGGTCATTGGCGCGGGGTTCGTGACCAAAAATACCCCCATGAACCGCAAAGACATCCAGGGGTATGGAACCATGTGCAGCCGCCGCAAAGACAAAATCCTGGTGCAGGTGGTGCTGTTGCCTGGGGTAACTGATAAAGGTATGAACCTACAAGACCTGCTCAAACAGGAGACCCAGGATGCCACCCAGGACTCCAGTTCCAAAACTAAAATCACCGTCACCCCACAAAAAGGCCTCGGCGACGAAGCCTTCTCCACAACTTTCGAGACCTCCGAGGCACCGATAAAGTTCAGCCACGTGGCGGTGCGTAAGGGCAAAACCGTGTTTTTCGTGCAGGTTTTCAACACCACCGACCCGCTGGCTGACGCGCTCAAGCTAGCAAAAGGCGGAGTCTCGAGGCTCCCCTAAGGAGGAAGCTATGAAAAAGATTGTGTTCTTGATTTTGGCAGCCGCTTTTGTGGCGGTTCCGGCGCTGGGCCAAGGCGGTGCGGTGTGTGGCTGGCTCAGCCCCGATCAGGTGGCAGGAGCGCTGGGGCCGGGGGCTACCCAGTACCAGCCCAAGCCGCGCACTACGAGTAAGAACGGTATCACCGTCACTTTTAACGCCTGCGAATGGGTGATCCGGGCCAGTGGCAGCCAGTTCGGCAAGGCCTTGGCCCTTGGCTGGGTTCATCTTGATTCATCTAATGGCGCGAGCGCCAAAGAATTAATGGATCAGACCATACAAGAGGGTCAAGCCCGAATGCAGGATGAAAAGGCTAAACCCACCCTAACCCCCCTCCCCGGTTTCGGTGACGAGGCGTACACTCTAACCTTCAACAACAGTCCGATTCCCACCGGTGGGGTGATCGTCCGCAGAGGCAACTCAGCGCTCTGGGTAGGGTTACTCAATGCCCCTAATGCTCCCGTACTGGCCCAAGCTCTAGCCCGTAGCGCCCTCGCACGTATGCCCTAGGAGAATTGCATGAAATATATGGCGCTATTACCCATCCTGCTGCTTCTCGCAGCTTGTGGTGGCTCAGGGCCACCTCCAGGCCTGTTGCAACTCTCGGCTCCCGGTACTGCCATGCTGCTGGGGGGAGGACAGGCCCTCACCCTCACCGATGCTAAGGGCAACCCGGTTAGCGGGGTGGTGCAGTGGAACTCCAGCAACCCCACCGTGGCTACCGTCAACTCGAGCGGGGTAGTAGCGGCCCTGAGCGTGGGAGATACCACCATTACCGCCTCGCTAGGAAGCGTTGCCAGTAACCCCGTCCAACTCGCGGTGGTCAACCCTAAAAGCGGCACTGCCACCCTGGCTGCACCCACCGCGCAAAACCCATCTGCCACGGTACAAGTGCCGGTGACGGTTTATAGCGATTACGCGCTATACCAAGGCGATATCATCATCCCGCTATCGGCGGTGCAAAGTGTGGGCTCGAGCGGGGTTCACCTCCAGTCCAACCCCATGCCCGCCTCGAATGGCAAACTCTGGCCTAACAAAACCTTGCCCTACCTGCTCGACCCCAGCCTACCCCAAGAAATCAAGGATAAAGTTGCCCAGGCCGCGAGCATCTACCAGAACCGGGCGGGCCTCAGCCTAGCCCAGGTGTACAACCCCGGCGGCGACTACGTCTACGTGACCCTGGCCGACCCCAAAAAGCCCATCTGCGGCGACTCTGCGGTAGGGCGGCAAGGGGGGCGGCAGGTAATCCACTTTGCACCGGGATGTGCCGTTCATTCCTATCTGCACGAGTTCGGGCACGCCCTGGGGCTGTGGCACGAGCAGTCCAGAAATGACCGCGACAGTGATATCACCGTGATATACAACAACATCATTGACAACTACAAGTACAACTACGATAAAACCCCTAGCGACCTCGGCGCACCCTACGGAAGCTACGACTACGCCTCGGTGATGCACTACACGGTCTACAACGGCTTTTCCAAGACCGATAGCAAGGGTAACGCCCTACCCACCTATCAACTGGTCAACTCCGGTGCCTACGACAGTGGCAAAATTGGCACCATCAACGATCTGAGCCAGGGCGACCTGCTGGCTTTGAGCCATCTCTACGGCAACATTCCACCCACCATCCAGGTGCTCACCCCCAAGCAAAACGACACTTTCGATATCGGCAGCCCTCTGGGAGCGAACTTTCAGGCGCAAGTCAGCGATGTCGAGGACGCAAGCAAGTGCTGTAAAGTCACCTGGTATTCCTGGGTGGAAGGGGTACTGGGCACTACCGATGTCAACAACCCCGTCCTGAACTACACCTTCAAGAAACTCGGTGTCCAGCTCATCACAGCTACCGCCGAGGACAGCCAGGGTGCTACCAACTCGGTCAATTTTGCCATCAGCATCGTGGATAACCCTGTCGCTAAAATTCTGACCCCCGCCAATGGTCAGCATCTATACCAGAACAGCGCTTACACCTTCCAGGCCCAGACCTATCTTTCTAACACCACCCTTACCTATACCTGGACGAGCAGCAACAGCGCCGACGGTAGTGGTGGCAATCTGGGTAGTGGCGCACAACTTGGCGTGACCTTTGGCAGCACCGGCTCCCGCACCGTCACCCTAACCGTGAAAGATAACTACGGAGCCACGGCTACCGCCAGCGTGAGCGTGGTGGTAGACCCGCCCCCGCCGGTTCCGACCATCGTGCAAATCTACGTTAATAACACCCCCCTGCTCGATGGGAGTGGGAACCTACTGCCACAGTTTGACCCCTTCCAGGTCTACTTGAACTCGAGCCTGAACCTTAGCGGCACCGCCTCGGGCGGCACCGGAGCCCTGCAATACCGCTGGGCCTGGCAGTACACCGACAAGACCGGTTGCCCCGAAATCCAGATCGGCACCGGCGCGACCCCGACTTGGGTCGCCAACTATGACAAGAACAACTGCGTTGACTTCGGGCAGGGCAACCTCACCCTCTACGTGAGCGATGCCAGCAACCAGACGGCATCCAAATCGGTGCATATCCGATTTATTGACGTGCCGCACTGACCTCGAGAGTAACACCGCTATAACGCCCCAGAGGCTACTTTGAGCGGGGGTTTCAATTCCCCTAAGGAGAAAACATGAATCGTATTCTGCTTATCCTGTTGGGCTTCGGTCTCTTCGCTCTGGCAGCCCAGACCGCCTACAAGCTGGTGATTAATGGCAAGGTGGTTTCGGGTCAGGCCATCGTGGTAAACGGTCAGACCTACGTGCCGCTCGCGGCGCTCAAAGCGGCGGGCATCCAGAGCAGTCTGACTTCGGGTATCCTCTCCCTGAGCCTACCAGGGGCTCCTCAAGCCAGCCCCAATTCGAGCGCAGCAGGTGGAGCCAATCAGCTCAAGGCCCTCGAGGGCTGCATCGGGCAAACCCTCTATAACGGCATATGGCGCTTCAAGGTGACCAAGCTCGAGCAGGGCACTGTGGACGGCAATCCCGGCTGGCTAATGAGCGTAGAGATGCGCAACGCCATCCCCAAGCCGCTTTCACCGTATTCATCGGGTTTTAGCAACACCAACGACAGCTACAGTTTCGCCACCGCCGACGGCAATACCGGAGTCTGGAAGACCTACTACATCGTCAACGATTTTGTGGTCAAGGACATACCCCAAGGCGGGATGTTTACCTATGTGTTCAAGATTTTTCCCGACCCTGCTGCCACTCCCGACCAGCTCAAAAACCCACCTGCCAAGTTCATCCTGCGCATAGATACCAAGCGGGCCGACCCCAAATACACCATCCCCGACCCCAGCTTCCGCATTGACCTGACCTGCACCAAGTAGTTTTCTGCGTCCTGGACAGCATATCCAGACTACAAAATTTCCCTGTCCAGGACGCACTTAGCATCCCACCCCCACCTGCGGCCTCACCTATGCTGGTCGGCTATTTTTACGGGCTTGACCATCACAACCAGATTTCCAACATACCGGCTTCTGGCCTTAGCACGGTGCTGTATGCCTTCGTAAATGTCTCGAGCACCGGCGAGTGCGTCTCGGCGGACTCCAACAGTAGCGCCGAGCAGACCAACAGTGGAACCTGGCAGCGCGGTGCGATTCGCTACGGCGATCTGGAGAAGTACTATGGGAGCTACAGCCGCTACTGGCAAAGTGAAACCCTCGAGCCCTGGCTCTATAGTCCCAGCAGTGGCATCTTCATCACCTACGAAGACCTCGATTCGGTAGCCGCCAAAGCCGATTATGTTGTTGCTCACGGGCTGGGTGGCATCATGGTCTGGCATCTCAGCGACGACGATGCCCAGCATTCGCTGATAAATGCGCTGCTGGCGCACCTGCAAGGCCCTTGAGGCTACACGTTTAACAAGGGGTAATTGGGGCAGGAGCGCTTTTATCACCTTAGCCACCGGGCGCGGATGAACTCTACCTGCGGGTCTCGAGCGAATAGCTCCGGTTGTTAGCCGCCGACTATCAGCGATAAGCTATTCCCATGAAACCCATCGCCCTAGACGCAATGGGCGGCGACTCAGCCCCCCAAGCCACCGTAGCCGGCGCGCTGCTAGCGACCAAAGAGGGCATTCCGGTGCTGTTGGTCGGGCCAATTGCCCCTTTGCAGCAGGAGCTAAAAAAGCAGGGCGGCGACTTGCCAATCCAGGACGCGACCGAGTTTATCACCATGCAAGACTACGCCACCGACGTGCGCAAAAAGCGCGGGGCCAGCATTAATGTCTGTATGGAACTGGTCAAAAAAGGCGAGGCTTCGGCGGTTGTGGCGATGGGCCACACCGGGGCCACGCTGGCCTCGGCCTTGTTCAACCTGGGGCGTATTCGAGGAGTAGAGCGGCCCACGCTGCTGATCGAGCTGCCCAGCGAACGGGGCCGCACCTACCTTACCGATGGTGGGGCCAACGTGGACTGCAAGCCCGATTGGCTGGTGCAGTTCGCGGTGATGGCCACGGCCTATGCCCAGGCTCAGGGGGTGAAAAACCCGACGGTGGGCCTGCTCTCGATAGGTGAGGAGGAGGAGAAGGGAAACGCCCTGAGCCTGGGAACCTTCCCCCTGCTTCAAGCCACGCCAGGGATTCAATTTCATGGCAACGTGGAGGGCCGCGACATTTTCCAGGGAACCACCGATATCGTCGTCACCGATGGCTATACCGGCAATGTGGTGCTGAAGCTCTCGGAAGGCGAAGCCCGTACCCTGCTCAAATGGATTCGAGAGGCCCTGACCAGCACCTTGGTGGCCAAAATCGGGGCCTTGCTGGTTAGAAACGCGCTGCAAAGCCTGCGGGCCAAGATGGATCCAGCCGAATACGGAGCGATGCCGCTCTTGGGCGTAGAGGGGCCGGTGTTTATCGGGCATGGCTCGGCGGACGGGCGGGCAGTGCGCAGTGCCCTGCGCAAGGCCAAGAGCGTGGTCGAAGCGGGGTTGGTGGAGCGGGTGCGGGTGGGGATTGCAGGCCTGGTCCCAGCGAAGGGGTGAGGATGAACATCCATGCTTGGTTGTTGCCCTATCTGCTGGCCCTGGGGGTGTTGGCCCTGGCGGTCTGGGTGGGCCGCAGCGGGTCACGGCTGATTAATCAGGTGGGCAGTTTTACCCCCAGCACCACCGACAATCGCTACTGGCGGATGGCCGGGTTTGCTTGGTGGGGTGTGGTGGTGTTGGCGGCGGTCTCGCTGCTGGCGGAGATTTTCAAGCTGGATATCGAGCCCTTTCGTTCTTGGGGAAACCAGCTCTCGAGCTGGCTGGGCAGCAAGGGGCTCACCGGCATCCTGACCCTGGCCCTGGCCCTCACCCTGTACCGCTTGATTCCCTACCTGCTCAACCGGATTCCGCTGGCCCGCAGCGAGGAGTTCACCCGTTCTCAGGTGCGGGGCCAGACCATAAAATCGGTGCTCGAGTCGGCCCTGCGGGCCATGGTGCTGGTAGTGGGGGGGCTGTTTTTCTTTTCCAACCTGGGCCTCAACATCACCGCCCTGGTGACCGGGGTGGGGGTGGCCGGGCTGGCGGTGAGCTTTGCTGCACAGAACCTGGTGCGCGACCTGATCAACGGCTTTTTTATCCTGCTGGAAGACCAGTTTGGCGTGGGCGACGTGATTACGGTGGGGCTAATTTCGGGCACGGTGGAGCGCTTCAACCTGCGGGTGACGGTGCTGCGCGACCTCGAGGGCCGCGTTCACTTCGTGCCCAATTCGCAAATTCCTATCGTGACCGTGCTCAGCCGCGATTGGGCCCGGGCTGTGGTGGATATCGGGGTCAGCTACCGCCAGGATTTGAGCCAGGCCATAGCGGTTTTCGAGGACGAGGCGAACCGCTTCTATCACGACCCCAATTGGGAGTCCCTGTTTACCTCGCCGCCGGATTTGCAGGGGGTGCAACAACTCACCGACAACGCGGTAGTGCTGCGGGTGCTCTTTACCACCAAACCCAAGGAACAGTGGGCGGTGGGGCGGGAGTTCAGGAAGCGTATCGCCGAACGCTTCGCCACCGAGAAAATCCTGATTCCCGCCACCACCCCGCCCTTGCCTGCGGCCTGATAAGCTGGGCTATGCACCCCCTCGATAATCCCATCTGGTACGCACTGAACACCTTTCATGCCGGTTTGGCGCAGGGTAATGCGCTAGCCAAGCGCTATCCGCTGGATGTGGCCCCCTTTGCCGCCATCGCCGAGCCTTCGGAGGCGGCTTTTGAAGCCCTGAAAGAAGCCTTACAACCCCAAGGAATCGCCGGATTTTTCGCCCCCCAGCCCTGGATTCCCAGACCGGGCTGGGAGGTGATCAATGCTTTTATCCTCTCGCAGATGGTCTGCATGGCCCTGCGGCCTGTCCTCGAGCTGCCCTGCCAAACCCTGAGCGAGGCCGACGTGCCCGAGATGCAGGCATTGGTCGAGCTGACCAGGCCCGGCCCCTTCAAGCCGCACACCATTCGACTGGGAATCTATCTGGGCCTGCGGGAGGGGGGCAAGCTGGTGGCGATGGCCGGGGAACGCCTGCACCTCAGCGGCTACACCGAAGTCAGCGCGGTCTGCACCCACCCCGACTATCAGGGCCGGGGGTATGCCAAGGCTCTCGTACACCAGGTCTGCCGGGGGATTGTGGCTCGAGGGGAGACCCCTTTTCTGCACGTAGCCATTGATAATGCCCCCGCCATTAGGGCCTACCAAGGCCTGGGATTTCTCGAGCGCAGCAGAGTTTACGGGACAGTTTTGCGCTGCGCCACAAATTGATTCGCGGTTACTGCTCATGCTAGGGCTATGCGTTTGTTGGCCTTGCTGGTGGCTTTTGGTTTGTCCCTTGCTCAGACAGCATATCTAATCACCCCCAAAGGCTCAGTGCAGGGTGGGGTCAATACTGGCGCAAAAGTGGCCTATTTTCTGGGCATCCCCTTTGCCAGGGCCGAGCGCTGGAAAGCCCCCCAGCCGATCAAAACCTGGGACGGCATTTTGCAGGCCACCCAAGTAGGCTCGGCTTGCCCCCAGCGTCCCTACCTGACCAGCCGCTTGGGTGGATATGTTCCGCCCCAGTCCGAGGACTGCCTCAACCTGAACGTTTGGCTGCCCCTGGGCACGCCACCCCAAGGGGGCTGGCCGGTGATGGTCTGGATTCACGGCGGGAGTTTTACCGGCGGAGCCGCAGGGGAGCCCGTCTACGACGGTACCGCTCTGGCCTCGAGGGGCGTGATTGTGGTTAGCCTGAACTACCGCCTGGGGGTGTTTGGCTACCTGGCCCTGCCCGCGCTGCAAGTCGAAGACCCCCAAAAGCGCGTGGGCAACTACGGAACTCTGGATCAGCTCGAGGGGCTGCGCTGGGTGCAGGAGAATATCGCGGCTTTTGGCGGCGATCCCCACAATGTCACTATATTTGGGCAGTCGGCGGGGGGGATGTCGGTCTGTACGCTGCTGGGAAGCCCCTTGTCCAAAGGATTGTTCCAAAAGGCCATCCTCGAGTCGGGCGGCTGCGAGTACGTCAAAACCCTCCAGGAGGGCTTCAAGTTTGGTGAGGCGCTATCCAAGCAGCTGGGCTGCGACCCCGCCGACCTGGCCTGCCTGCGGGCTTTGCCCAGAGAAAAGTTCTTTCCGTCGGAGGGTAGCCCAGCCTATGAGGCCATCCTCAAGCTGATTGAGGGGGTCAACCCCGGCACCCCCGGAACCGGCGAGACCTTTGCCGCGGGCCCCTACAAGCCGCACATAGACGGGGTGGTGCTGGATCAAACCCCCTTGCAAGCCCTGCGGGAGGGCCGGGCCAGGGGAATTCCCCTGCTGGCAGGCTCTACCACCCAAGAAGCCTGGCTCGAGCGGTTTTCGGTGAGCAGTTGGGAGGAATTCCACCAGAAGGTCAAGCTATACCTGCCCAAACAAGCCGATCAGGTGCTCGAGGACTACCGCCGCAGATATTCCAACCCCGGCGATGCCTGGGGCTATCTGGTAGGCAACTACGTGCTGTTTTGCCCGACCTATCAGGCTTTGCGGGCTCAGTCGGCCTTTGCCCCGACTTTTGCCTATGTCTTCGACTACACCTCGCCAATCCTTCCCGTTTTGGGCAGTTTTCACGGGGCCGAGCTGCCCTGGCTGTTTGGCACCCAGACGGTCTGGCCCTTCTTCACGCTCTACCTGAGCGATGCCGCGCAACAGGAGATTCAAGATGCTGCCGGGCGAATGCAAGCCTACTGGATCAACTTCGCTAAAAACGACACCCCCGGCGGTTGGCCGCGCTGGCCGCAGTACACCTCGAGTAAGGTGCTATGGTTTGCCCCAAAGCTTTCGCTGCGCCCTGACCCCTATACCGAGCGCTGTATGGGGCTGCGGGGGGAGTAGGGCCAGCACGGAGGGTAGAGAGCCAAAAGCTGAAAGCCAAAGGCCGAAGGCAACCGCAAAAGATAAAATAAAAAGAGCCCGAAAGCTACACCAGGACAGCATAATTGCTCTATAAAGAAACACCGTCTGGGACGGGGTTGGTGTTTTTAGGTTTTTTGGCCTTTGGCTTTCAGCTTTTGGCTTTAGACGTTTTGCGTTTTGCATCTAGCTCTCTGCTCTTGGCTTCCCGCTTGCAGCATCTTGCGTTTAGCGTTTTGCTTCTTTAGCCTAAGACCATGCCAGCTCACCAGCGTATCCTCGAGGTTTCCAGCGCCGACCAGCTGGTGGTGGTTTCCGGGGAGGCGAGCTTGCTGGAGGTCTGGCAGGCTCTTCCCCAAGGGCTTTTCCCACCCTTCCCGCCGGTAGAGCTTCCGGGTGGGATAAACGGCCTGCTGAAGCGGGGCGGCTTCGCCCAGACCTTCTTTTTTGCCAGCGAGGTGTTGGGGTTGCGCTTTCTCAGCCCTAAAGGGCACAGGGTCACGGCGGGCGGGCGGGTGGTCAAAAACGTGCAGGGCTACGACTTGGTGCGGCCTTTGGTGGGGAGTTTTGGGGTGCTGGGGGAGGTGCTCGAGGCCACTTTGCGGCTGCGTCCGGGCCGAGCCTCGGTATTGCTGCGACGCAAGGGCGAACTCACCGAACCGCCCCTCAGGCCGCGCTTTTTGTGGCAAGAATTACACTGGACGTATGCCTTTCACTGGGGACATCCCAAAGAAATCGCCCGCTTCCGCGAGGCTTTTGGCGGCGAAGAGGTGAGCGAAAAACTCGACTACACCAGCCTTTTCCCGCATGGCATGGGGGTCGGGGCAGGCAACTTGATAGACCTGCGCTTTAGTTGGGCCGACGGGGGAGTGGCCCCGGTCATGCCCGAAGCTTTTAAACGTTTGGCGGATGCCCTATGAAGCCTGAATTCACCGTCCCTGCCGAACTCAAGCCCTACGCCCGCAAGCTCAATGCTGGCGGAGTTGGCCTACATATATACGACTGCGGCCCTGTGGGCAGTAAGCCGCCTTTGGTGTTGCTGCACGGCCTGGGCGACGAGGCCGATAGCTGGCGCAAGGTGTTTCCTTTGCTGGCGGGCTATCGCCGGGTGATTGCCCCGGATTTGCCGGGTTTTGGTCGTAGCGACCACCCGCGCCGGGCATATACCCTAAACTTTTTCGCCCAGACCATACAAACCCTGCTTTCTATGCTCAAAGTATCCAAAGCTGTGCTGGTGGGCAGTTCGATGGGGGCAGCGGTGGTGTTGCGGGTGGCCCAGCGCCAGCCCGGTTTGCTGAGTGGAATGGTGCTGCTAGATGGCCCACCGGTTCGGGGCAAGGTCAACGCGGCACAGCTAAGGTTTCTGACCCCCGGTGTGGGAGAGCGCATCTACACCGGCCTGCGGGCCTCGCAAGACGCGGCCTACGCCACCTTGGGACCGTACTATTTCAACCTGAAGGCCCTACCTGCCGCCGACCAAGCCTTTCTGCGCGAGCGGGTCTGGGCCAGGGTTTGGAGCGACGACCAACGCCGGGCCTTTTTCTCGACCTTTCGCTGGCTGGCCTGGGAAGGGCTTCTGGGGCAACCCAACCCCACTGCCCTAGCCAGCCTCGCGCTTCCTGCGCAGATAATCTGGGGCGACCACGACCACATCGCAGGGCTCGAGTCAGGCAAACTGCTGGCAAGCTGGATTCCCGGAGCCAAGCTGCAGGTCATCCCCAACTGCGGACATCTGCCGCAGCAGGAACAGCCCCAAGAACTGGTGCGGCTGTTGGCGGGAGCATGAGCAAAACTATCCTGCACAGCGGCTCGAGCAGCCCCCTGGCTTTACTGCCAGCGCTCCTCGGCAGGCAAGCCCAGCAGCAGCCGCTTGACCTCCCCCACCAGGTATAAACTCCCCGCTACCACCGTCAAACCCCCCGAAACCTCGGCCAGATGCAGGGCTTCGGCGGGAGAATGGGCGGCCAGTGCGCCGGGAAAATAGGGCAAAAGCTCCTCCGGGGCCAGAGAGCGCGGTGAGTTATAGCGGGTCAGCACGATTTTTTGGAAGGCCGGTTGCAGAACTCGAGCCATGGCCTCAGCGTCTTTATCGCGCGACAGGGCCAGCACCAGGGAGGCCGGTCTTTGGGGGAAATGATCGTCCAGGGCTTGTTTTAGGGCTCGAGCCCCATCCAGGTTGTGGGCTCCGTCGAGCAGCAACTCGCCGTAGGCGCTGGAGAGCAGCTCGAGCCGCCCCGAGTGCCACAGGTTCTCGAGGCCCTGCTGGATAGCTTCCCAGCCAAGACCCAACTCCCTGGCTGCCGCAATCGCCAGGGCTAGGTTGCGGGCCTGGTGTGCCCCTAGCAGCGCAGTGTGGAAGGCGTGGTTCCCCTCTAGCTCGAGCCCGAAGCTCAAACCTCGGGGGTCAGGCCCGACTTGAGCAAGACAGAAATCCTCTCCCAGCACCCGCAAATCTGCTCCCAATTCACCCGCTCGCTTCCTCAGAGCGGCCAATCCTTGGCCCTCGGCGGCAGTAAATGCGACCTTGCCAGGGCGCAAAATCCCGGCTTTTTCAAAAGCAATCTGACTCAGACTCGAGCCCAGAATCTCGGTGTGGTCAAGGCCAATGCTAGTGATTAGGGAAAGCTCCGGCTGAGTGGCATTGGTGGCATCGAAACGCCCACCCAGACCCACCTCGAGCACCGCCCAATCCACCGACGCTCGAGCAAAATATAGCAGTGCCGCCACGGTCACGATTTCAAAAAAGCTGGCCCCAGTTTCCTCGGCCAGAGGCCGAATTTCACCCAGCAGAGCCTCGAGTTCTTCCTCGGCAATCTCCGCTGCACCAACCACCATTCGCTCGTTGAAGCGCACGATATGCGGGCTGATATAGCGCCCCACGCGGTATCCAGCCGCTCGCAAAATCTCCGAGAGGGCCAGAGTGGTCGAGCCCTTGCCGTTGGTTCCCCCCACCAGCACGGCTTTATAAGCCCGCTCGGGGTGATTCAGTCGCTCCAACAGGGCCTGGATACGCTCCAGGCCCGGCTTCATGAACCTTTGTTGGGTGAGGAGCCACTCGAGGGACGAAGGCATAGGAACATTCACCGTTGACCGTTAACCACAAAGACAACGGCAAAAAGCTCACCTGTCGCTCGCCGTCTTTTGCTTTTGCGGTCAACCGTCAACATTCTTGCATTTCTGGCACACACCCTGGTATTCAACCTGCACACCCTCGAGCTCGAACTCGGGGTATTTGGCCCTGACTCCCGATAACAGGTCGGGCAAGGGGGCCACGATGTCGAAGAACTCACCGCACTTGCGGCAGGTCAAGTGTAGGTGGCCGTCGAGGTTCGCGTCGTAGCGAATGGCTTCGCCAGGGCGCGAAAGGGGCATCAAGTAGCCGTCCTCGGTGAGGGCCTCGAGGGTACGGTAAACCGTTCCCAAGCTGATGTTGGGCACTGCTTTACGAACTTCTCCATACACCCAGGCCGCGTCAGGGTGGTAGCCCTTGGCGTGCTGCACCACTTCGAGCACTGCTCTACGTTGCCGGGTTAGACGTTTGATTCCCATTGCTATCCTCGAGTATAGCAGGTCAAGACTCTAAATCCGATCTGCTTTAAAGCCCTTCTCCCAGGGGGAGAAGGGTGGGGATGAGGGCTTAATCTGTTCTGGCCGGTGACTTCCTCTACTTGACCGCCAGAGCCTCGAGAATCTCTCTCCCGCCCTCACCCAGCAAGTCCTGAGCCAGTTCCTGGCCCAACTCCACGGCTTCTTCGGTATCGCCCTCGATTTCGGCCCGGATGAACTCCTTGCCATCGGGGGAGCAGACCACACCCTGCAAAATCAAGGTGTCCTCGCTCTCGAGGGTGGCGAGCGCTGCCGCCGGACACTCATCTCCGGCCCCCAGCGCCCGCAGGAAGGCCCGCTCGGCGCCGGCCCGGTCAAACGAATTCCGGTGATTGAGGCTATAGGCCAGTTCCTCGGCCCAGTCGTCGCCCTGGCGCACCTCGAGGCCCAGCGAGCCCTGACCCGGCGCAGGCAACAGGTGCTCGGGGGCGATGAGCTGGTCAATGCGGTTACGCAAATCCAGGCGCAACAGGCTGGCAGCTCCCATCACCAGCGCATCGTAGTCACCGGTTCCCAGGGCAGCCAGGCGCTCTTCTATGTCGCCACCCAGGGGCTGCACGTTCAAATCTGGGCGATAAGCCAATAGCTGGGCTTTGCGGCGCAGGGTATTGATTCCCACCACGGCACCTTTGGGAAGGTCTTCCAGACGCTTGGCGCTACGGCCTACCAGGGCTTCGCGGGGCTCGACCCGTTTGGGCACAGCAATGAGCTGCTGTCCCTTAACTTCGGCAGTGGGCAAGTATTTGAGCGAATGAACCGCGATATCCACCTCACGCTGGCTCAGGGCTTCCTGCAAAGCCATGGCCGCACTCGTTTCCGAGGCATTTTTAGACTGAACAGTGCGGATTTTGAACTCTGCTTCGGGCCAGTTTTCCTTTAGACGTTCGACCACCCACCGGGTCTGGGCTTGCGCGAGCAGGCTAGCCCGCGCACCAATCACGATGACGCGCATAACCCACCTATCTTAGCCAATTTTTTGCCAAATGCATCTTCATGCCCAGTTTAGAGCGCTTTGCAAAATAATTGCATCAAGATTCTTAAGTGAGATTGTGTTTGGCTGCCTGTTTTGCTGCTCCTCCAAGCGGCAAAACTTCAGCAACGCGCGATATTCTTCACGTACTGAAATTGCTAGACCATAAAGGGCTTTTTCTTGGCAGCAGCCTTCAGCGCGGGTGTGCGGCCTGGCGCAAATGTGGGTCTGGGACTAGCTCGAGTTCTTGCATAGCCCTGCTGTACAGCGCCCAGGCTTCCTCCGCCAGCGCCGACTCGAGCAAACGTGAAAGTACCGTTTCGTCGGTAGGCTCGATTTCCAAGGCCCGCAGCCAGTCGGCAGGCTCGCTGCTAAAGAGCAGGCGGGTGCGGTGGGTTGTCAGCCAGTGGCCGCGAAACCGCTCGAGTTCGGGATGATCCAAGCCCGCCAAGGGCACGGCCGAGGGCTGCCCTGACGACCCCAGGTCAACCATTAGCTCAGGAACCCGAGCCAGGCCATAGGGCTCGAGAAAATACCCCGGCGCACGGCTAGGACGACCCGGCTCGAGCCAGCCCAGAAGTTCCGACCACAGCACCCGAAACTCCCCATCCGAAACTTCCAGCGCCTCTTGCAGCGCTTCTTTGTCCCAGCTTCGCACCAACAGCAAAGCCAGTAGCAAACGGGTTTTCTCCCGCTTGAAGCGAACCTCCTGCCCGTTCACCCACACCCACAGCCCACCGGCAGTCTGGATTTTCACCCGGCTGCCGGGATAGTAGGGCAGTGGAAGTTTCCCAGCCTCCCACAGCAGTCTGCGCGAACGCTCTAGGGGTGGGGCAAGCAACGTGGAACGCAGCAAAAAGGGATAACGCCCCAGCAGCCCGGCTGCATCCTCTTGCCAAGGATAGGCTACAGCCAGGGCTTGCAAAAAAGAGTCCTCGAGGCCAACCAGGGCCGGTAAAACAAACCGCTCCCCGCGCCTGAGGTGGGCCTGGGCTGCAACCAGGGTCATGAAGGCTTCCACCCAGGCATCCCCCGATTCGCGGCTGAGTCGCAGCATCTGCGAATAGGCTGGGGCCTCACCCAGCGCCGCCAACCCCCCCAAGGCTTCGACCTCGAGCCTCGAGGGGCCGCCCTGCGAGAGCGCCAGCGAACGTTGGTAGGCACAACCCGCCTCTTCCCAGCGGTTCTGCGCCAGGAAAGCATGTCCCAGCCGGGCCTCAGCCAATGCCACCACGAAAGGGCTGCCCAGCGCCTCGCCCTCGCGGCGACCCTTGTGAGCAGCGGCTTCGGCGGCGTTGGCATCTCCGGCTACGGCCTCGAGCAAGGCCAGCAGCAAAGCCCCCTCGCGGTGGTTTTGCGCCACCGGTGCCGCCCTGGCCCCACTCCCGCGCAATTCTTGCAAGGCTCGTTCAGGCTGGCCCCGGCGCAAGTTCACCCGCGGCCCTTCCAGCCCCAGTTCTAGCGCCTCCCTGACCCGCCCCGCATTGAGGGCGTTCTCGGCCCACAGGCTCTTGGTCTGGTGAGGGAAAGGGGCTCGAGCCTGCTCCAGATAGGGCCAGGCTTTGGCGGGTTCTACCGTGTCGAGGTAGAGCCGCGAGAGACCCAGCAGGGCCTGCTCTACCCCCATGTGCAGAGCCTGCCCATAGGTAGCCTCGGCCTCGGCGTAGCGCCCAGCCTGGCGCAAGCCCTCGGCATGAAGATAGCGCAGTCCGGGGCGGGCCGAAAATATTCTCTGGGGAAAGCGCTCGAGCATCGCCAACACGGTATAGGTCAGCCCTTGCGAGAGCCATTCCTGGCCCTGGGCCAACACCAAGTCGGCGGCATGGCCCAGTCGCTCGGCCTCGAGCAGATATCCCGCAGCCCGTACCCCCTGCCCTTTGGCAACAGCCTGGTCGGCAGCTTGAGTCAACAGGCTACGCACTTCGGCAGGCTCGAGCAGGCTCATCAGGGCCTGACGCACCAGCGGGTGAAAGCGCAACCCACCCCCGACCTGCTCGAGCAACAAATCGCTGGTATACGGTTGTAGCCCGCCGAACTCGGCCTCCTCGGCAGCCACTTCTCCCAAGACACTGGCCCTGGCCGCGAGTTTCTGCACCTCAAGGGGTAGAGGCAGGGTCAGGTAGGCCAGCAAGCCCGCCGGGTCGGGGTGGGCATAGAGTGCTTCCTCAGGTCGTGCCCCACGCCCCATCGCTCGCAACAGCAGCCGCAGTCCCAGGGGCCAGCCCTGCACCAAGCTGTGGGCCTGCTCGACCTCGAAGGCCAGGAGTTGGGGGGTAAGCACACGGGCCAGCTCAAGGGCTTCCCCTGCGTCGAAGGCCAACTCCCGCTCGTCCAGCACCTGTCCCAGCACCTCCCAGGGAGCTGCCCGGCGGGTCAGTATGGCGATTTGCAGGCTGGGAACTTGGACCAACGTGCGCAGTAGGTTCAGGGTCTCGCGGCTGGCCGCGCGTTGGGCCTCGTCCAGTACCAAGGTGTGCCGGGGGGCCGAGGTAGTTGCTGTCGCCAGCACCTCCAGCAGAGCCTCCCCGGCTTGGGCCCAAGCTCCGCGCCCCAGCGCCGCTTCGACCGGCTCCAAACCCTCTCCCAGCCGCCCCCGATAGGCTTCCACCAGATGCCAGCCCAGCACCACCGGGTCGCGGCAGTCTTCCCCTAGCGCGACCCAAGTCGCGGGCCAGGAAGCCATCAGGGTGGATTTGCCATATCCGGCTCCAGCCGCCAGCACCAGCACCGGGCTTTTGCTGAAACCCTGGCGTAAGCGCTCCAAAGGCCGCACCCGGTTGACCTCCCTGGCGGTGCGGGGTGGCAGCAGGCGGTTTTTGGGCACACGGTAGGACACCGATTTCAGTCTATCCCGTCCAGCAGATTTAGGGGTTTTGCCGGGACGACAGGCTGCTCGGTTCGCCCACCGGCATGGCCTCGAGGCGCTCTGCGTCTGTAACGGGGCGGGCTTTGCCTGTGCTGGCACTGGGCCCATGGAGCCAGGTGTCCCAAATGCAACAGGAGGCCATCCGGCCTCCTGTTGTTGGCGAACTGCTCTAAAAGCGTTTGGCGGCTTCTACCGCGCCACGAAAAAATTCATAGACCATGATCTTAGGAGCAACCTGAACTTGCGAAACCGGAGCTATCCGGTAGGTGGTGACCTCGAGGTCAATCAGGCCGCTCTCGGCACTGCTGGTAAGGCGGATACCACCCCCGGCAGGAACCCGGAACCAGAGGTCGAGTTCTTCTTGCAAGGGCAACATCAGGGCATTTTCGGCCAGCGCACCGGCTTGGATTCCCGAGAGAAAAATAATTCTGGCCTCTCTGGGCTCTTGAATCTCCAGGGTCAGGGGAGCAGCCCGGCCTGAGATACCCACCCCCAAAGGGTTTTCCACGTAGAGGTTGCCCTTCAGGTGCAGCAGCGAGGGTTCGTCATGCCCAGCCCACATGATGCCCGAGGTAGTGGCCTGGGAGGGGGTGCGTACCCAGCGCACGTGGCGGCCTTCTACCTCGAAGCCCTGACCGAAGCGGGCTTCCTCGAGCAGGGTTAGCTCGTTACCCCGTGCTACCTCGGCGGTAGAGGGGCTAAAGGGCAGGTTCTCGTTCATACCCAGCCAGGCTTTCAGACCGTAGCGCGTCCAGCCCGGCAGCCCACTCACGAAGGTGCCCCAGTCGGCGGTATCTCCCGCCATCAGGCGGTGATAGGCTTCGGCCATGCGCTGTTCTTCCATTGCCGCTTGTAGCGCGGCCTGACGGTGATACTGCTGGCGGCGGCCCGGCTGCAAGCCCAGATACAGCACCCGCCTGCTGGCATCGTCGGAAAACTGCCACTGCCCGCCATACACCAACCAGCCCCGGCGCTCGAGTTCGTCGAGATAGGGGGTGGCTTCCAGCGCATCCAACAGGCCCTGGGAGTAGGGGCCAGGATGTACCGAAAGCCGTTCCAGGGCCAGCCGGGCCTCCAGGGAGAGCATCCGGGCCTCGAGCTGTACCTGTGCCCGCACCCGCTGGGGCAACGGAACCTCGCCGCCATTGTGCGGAACCGCCAGCAGCTCCCGCAGGTGGCCGGGAGAGCCACCGGAGGCCAAGAATAATCGGGCGGCCTGGGTGAAGGGCAGATTGGAGAGCATACCAGCACGGGCTTCGGCCCACTGCAAGGGGGGCAGAGTGATGTAGCGGGTGCGCTCGGCGGGGTAGTGGCTGCGCAGTTCGAGAATCAGCTTGGGGTCTTCGCCATAGGAAGACCGCTCTACCATCCACAGCCCCTCGCGGTCAGTGATGATACGCTCGAGCTGGACTTCGTTGTAGGGCGGACGCAAGTAGTGCAGGGCTTTCCCACCGCCCCTTGGGCCTTCCAGAAAGGGTATCCCCAGCGTTTTGGCTAGGGCTTGGGCAAAAGCCGTGCGGCCCGAGCCAGGACGGCCCATCAAAATCAGAACCGAGGGTAGGGAAACTTGCGAGGCCACTTCCTGCACCAGCCGCTCACGGCCCACCGTACCGGAAGTGTTCGCCATGAGTTGCGAGCGCTGGCCCTCGAGCCAGGCCCGAAACTCCACCGAAAGCTCCTCAAGGCCCTCCATGGGGGCACCCGGCGAGGGGGTTCGGTCTAGGCTCACAAAAGGCGGCAGTTGCAGGGGGTCTTCCCCAGCCTTGAAGAGCGTATACCCCAGCGGGGCCAGAGCCTGGCTCAGGCGGTGCAGCTCTACCCGTAGGTTTTGCGAGGCAGCAGTATGGCCCCAGAGTAGGTCGGCCAGCACCTCGCGCCGGGTAGCCCCTTCCAGGGCCAGGTAGTAGAGCACCGCCAATCCCTTGCGCTGGAGCTTGAGTTCGCGACCCTGGTACTCCAGCCGCGCTGGCCCCCATAGCTTGAGTTGTATCGGACCTCCTACTTTGTTCATTCTTCTCCTCTCGTCCACTTACGACCTGCCGTTTGACTGTGGCGAACATGGATAAGAGCGTATTTATATGCCACAGCACGGGGGGAGAAGGCATGAGAACCCAGCAGCGCCAACAATCTGGGAAGCCATAAGTTGGAAATTTGACGTAGGTGTCTCAAGCGTGAACTCCTTCGTTAACCCTAAAGCTCAAACTAACACAGCTTTGGGCCAACGTTAGGTCAAATGCACAACCCGCACCGGGCTTTTTCCTGGAGTAACCCTCAGCGTTACATCCAGTGCGGCAATGGCCAAGACCCAAGCGCAAAGTTCTCGTTCTCGAGGGCGCTTTAGCCGTTACATCTGCGGCCAGCACGGTGGGAGTGGTTGGTTCTGGACAGAATTACGCTTGTTTTTTCGTCCAGCGCTGGTTATCCCGCTGTTCGTACTTAGTCAATGCCCGCTCAAAGGCCGCCTCGAGGTCAATCCCGTCGCGGTTGCACATACAGATCAGCACGAACAAAACATCGGCCAGTTCTATCCCTAAATCACCGATATCTTCGCCTGGCTTGGGCTTTTTGCCGTTCAGGTGTGAAACCACCCTGGCCACCTCACCCACTTCTTCAGTCAAGCGAGCCAGGTTGAGCAGATGGGGGAAATACCCTTCCTCGAACTGAGAAATCCAGGCATCCACACGGGCTTGAGCGTCATGTAGGGTCATGAGACTGATTGTGGAATGCAAAAGCCTCGAGCGTCAACTTTCTGCATGATACCTGTAGCTTTCTACTGTATGCGGTTGGCGTTTATGCTATGCCCATGAAATCCGTCGCCCTCGTGGCCCATGACGGCAAGAAAGCCGATATGGTAGCCTTTGCCATCGCCAGCAAAGCCATCCTCTCGAGGTTTCCCCTCATCGCCACGGGTACTACCGGCAAACTCCTGATAGAGAAAACGGGTTTGAGCGTGGAGCGCCTGTTATCCGGGCCGCTGGGGGGCGACCAGCAAATTGGGGCCAGGGTGGCCCAAGACGGGGTGATCGCGGTAATTTTTTTGCGCGACCCCCTGGCCGCCCAACCCCACGAACCCGACGTACAGGCTTTGATGCGGGTTTGCGACGTGCATAACGTTCCCCTAGCCACCAATCTTTCAGCCGCCGAGGCCGTGCTGGCCTGGCTCGAGCAGCTTCCCTCGGGCGACCTGAGCCCCAAAAGTGTATAAGCCCCCACCCTTAGAAAACTTGAGTGCTATATTGATAAGCATGAGCC
>JADEYI010000499.1_pt1 | contig 52611 bp, 59 predicted proteins | sample 8542331 | NCBI WGS metagenome assembly JADEYI01 (sample SAMN16510988, study PRJNA670497) | mine drainage metagenome | isolation source: biofilm near Copperflume 1 | place: Germany: Marsberg coppermine Kilianstollen | collected 2018-02 | reverse complement strand
GCGAGGGCGGCAAGACCGTCGGCGCCGGCGTCGTCGCCAAGGTCATCGAGTAAGGACAATGCAAAGCCAACGCATCCGCATCCGTCTCAAGGCATACGACTATCGCTTGATCGATCAGTCGGCGCTGGAGATCGTCGACACGGCGAAACGCACGGGCGCGGTTGTGCGCGGCCCGGTGCCGCTACCGACGCGCAGGCAGCGATTCGATCTTCTTCGTTCGCCTCACGTTAACAAGACGTCGCGCGAACAGCTCGAGATCCGTACTCACCTGCGATTGATGGACATCATCGATCCGACCGACAAGACCGTGGACGCGCTTATGAAGCTCGACCTCCCTGCCGGAGTCGACGTAGAAATCAAGGTGCAGTAACAAAGAAGCAGAAGGGAAATTTTTTGCTCCGGCTCTCTTATTCGCCGGAGCGCTGGATTCCCGGGCAACCGGGTGGATGATTGACAGTAAGGTCGGCCAATTGCAGCCGGCGCCTCAAGAGAGGTTAACAAAATGACTATTGGACTCGTCGGCCGCAAGGTCGGCATGACGCGCATCTTTACCGAGGACGGCGACACGCTTCCGGTAACGGTGCTCGACGTGTCCGACAACCGGATCACGCAGATCAAGACGCTCGACAGCGACGGTTATGCTGCCGTGCAGGTTGCGTTCGGCAAGCGCCGCGCCAGTCGTATCGTCAAACCGCTCGCCGGGCATCTCGCCAAGGCCGCGGTGGAAGCGGGTCACGCCCTCAGGGAATTCCGCGCCAAACCCGAAGAGCTTGCCGATCTCAAGGTCGGCGCCAAGCTCGGCGTCGAGCTATTCAAGGTAGGGCAGAAAGTGGACGTGACCGGAATCACGATTGGCAAAGGGTTCGCAGGCGTGATCAAGCGCCATCACTTCTCGTCGAACCGCGCGTCGCATGGCAACTCGGTTTCGCACAACAAGCCGGGCTCCACGGGGCAGAACCAGGATCCTGGACGCGTATTCCCCGGCAAGCGCATGGCCGGCCACCTCGGCGATGTTCGGCGCACGGTGCAGAACCTTGTCGTAGTGCGCGTCGACGCGGAGCGCCAGCTGCTGCTCGTAAGGGGAGCAGTTCCCGGCTCCCGCGGTCGCGACGTAATCGTGCGACCCACGGCCAAGGGTTAGGAGGCGCCATGGAACTCAAGATGGTTAATGACAAAGGCGCCGCGGGTACCTTCAATGCGCCCGATGCGCTGTTCGGGCGCGACTTCAACGAGGACCTGGTGCACCAGGTCGTCGTGGCCTACCAGGCGAATGCCAGGCTCGGGACACGCAAGCAGAAAGAGCGCAGCGAGGTGGCCAAGTCGACGCGCAAGCCTTGGCGGCAAAAGGGCACTGGCCGCGCGCGCGCGGGTATGGCATCGAGTCCGCTGTGGCGCGGCGGCGGCAAGATCTTCGCCGCCAGTCCCGACGAGAACTTCTCGCACAAGGTCAACCGCAAGATGTACCGCGCAGGAATGGCGTCCATCCTGTCGCAGCTTGCGCGCGAGGATCGGATCCGCGTCGTGGACGACTTCAAGCTGGATGCGCCGAAAACGAAGCTTCTGGCGCAAAAGGTGAAGTCGATGGGTTTCACCGTCTTGCTGCTGATCACCGACGAGGTCGACCAGAATCTGCTCCTGTCTTCGCGCAACCTGCAGAACGTCATGGTGGTCGCGGCGCGGCATGCGAATCCCGAGGCGCTGGTGCGCTTTCCGAATGTGCTGCTGACCAAGAAGGCGGTGCAGAAGCTTGAGGAGATGCTGAAATGACGGCGACCAAGAAATACAGCGCCGATCGGCTGATGAAGGTCGTTCTGGCGCCGATAGTGTCGGAAAAGAGCACGATGCTGGCAGAGCGCAACAGGCAGTACGTGTTTCGCGTTGCCGACAATGCGAGTAAGCCGGAGATCAAGGCCGCAGTCGAGCTCCTGTTCAAGACCACGGTCGACTCGGTGATGGTGTCCAACGTGAAAGGCAAAGCCAAGCGCTTCGGTCGCTTCAACGGCCGCCGGCGCAACTGGAAGAAAGCCTTCGTCTGCCTCGCGCCGGGGCAGGAAATAAATTTCACGGCGACGGAGTAAGCGATGCCACTGGTCAAAGTCAAACCCACCTCGCCGGGGCGCCGCGCGCTGGTGAAGGTTATCAACCCCAATCTTCACAAGGGGGCACCATACGCGCCATTGCTCACCAAGCAATTGAAAACCAACGGCCGCAACAACGCCGGGCGCATCACGATGCGGCACAAGGGCGGCGGCCACAAGCAGCATTACCGGTTGGTCGATTTCAAGCGCGACAAGGACGGCATCCCGGCGAAGGTCGAGCGGCTCGAGTACGATCCGAACCGGAGCGCGAACCTGGCGCTGCTGCTCTACGTTGACGGTGAGCGCCGCTATGTCATTGCGCCGAAGGGCTTGACGCCAGGCGTGCAGCTTCTGTCAGGTGTCGAGGCACCGATCAAGCCGGGCAATGCGCTTCCGTTACGCAACATTCCGGTCGGGACCACGGTGCATTGCATAGAAATGCTGCCCGGCAAGGGTGCGCAGCTTGCGCGCTCCGCGGGCGCGAGCGCGCAACTGCTTGCGCGCGAGGGTTCCTATGCACAACTGCGTCTCCGATCGGGCGAAATCCGCAAGGTGCATGTCGACTGCCGAGCGACGATCGGAGAGGTTGGCAACGAGGAACACAACCTCGAGTCGGTCGGCAAGGCGGGCCGCATGCGTTGGCGCGGCGTAAGGCCGACAGTGCGCGGCGTGGCAATGAATCCGATCGATCATCCGCACGGCGGCGGTGAAGGCCGTACCTCGGCGGGGCGCTCTCCTGTATCTCCGTGGGGTGTGCAGACCAAAGGTTACAAGACCCGAAGCAACAAGCGGACGCAGAACATGATCGTTCGCGACCGGCGCCGGGCATAACGCAGGGCGAGACTGAATATGGCGCGTTCAATCAAGAAGGGTCCCTTTGTGGACCTGCATCTCATCAAGAAGGTCGATGCCGTGCGCGGTACGAGCGACAAGCGGCCGATAAAGACCTGGTCGCGGCGCTCGACGATCGTGCCGGATTTCGTCGGCCTGACGATCGCCGTGCACAACGGAAAGCAACATATTCCGGTCTACATCACGGAGAACATGGTCGGGCACAAGCTGGGCGAATTTGCGCTGACGCGGCAGTTCAAGGGCCATTCCGCGGACCGGAAGACTAGCGGCACGCCAACCGGAGCGCCCGCGCCCGCCGCCGCGGCGTCGGCCGGTGGCAAGAAGTAGGGGGCCCGATATGGAGACTCGAGCGATACTTCGTGGAGCACATATGTCTGCCCAGAAGGGGCGGCTGGTGGCGGATCTGATCCGTGGCAAGCCCGTCGACCGGGCACTCAATATTCTCGCGCTCACACCCAAGAAGGGCGCTGCGATCCTGAAGAAGGTGCTGGAATCAGCGATCGCCAATGCCGAGCACAACGACGGCGCCGATATCGACGTGCTGAAGGTAAAGACCATCCACGTCGAGCGTGGCGCCTTCCTCAAACGCTTCCACGCGCGCGCGAAGGGACGAGGCAACAGGGTGCTCAAGCATACCTGTCACATCTACATCACAGTCGGCGACTGAGAGAGAAATCATGGGACAGAAGATCAATCCGATCGGCTTCCGGCTGGCGGTCAACAAGAACTGGAGCTCGCGCTGGTACGCCAGCACGCGCGCTTTCGCTGGTATGTTGGCCGACGACATCAAGGTGCGCGCATTTCTGAAGAAGAAGCTCGCGCACGCCTCGGTGGGACGCGTGGTGATCGAGCGGCCCGCAAAGGACGCGCGAATCACCATTTACTCCGCCAGGCCAGGTGTCGTGATCGGCAAGAAGGGCGAGGAGATCGAGTCCCTCAAGGGCGAGCTGCGCAGGCTGATGGGCGTGCAGCAGGTTCACGTCAATATCGAGGAGATCCGCAAGCCCGAGATCGACGCTCAACTTATCGCGGACTCGATCGCGCAGCAGCTGGAGAAGCGCATCATGTTCCGGCGCGCCATGAAGCGCGCGATGCAGAACGCGATGCGCCTCGGCGCACAGGGCATCAAGATCATGAGCGCCGGCCGGCTGAACGGCATAGAAATCGCGCGCACGGAATGGTATCGCGAGGGGCGCGTTCCACTGCATACGCTACGCGCCGACATCGACTACGGATTCGGCGAGGCCAAGACTACCTACGGCGTCATCGGCATCAAGGTATGGGTGTACAAGGGCGAGGTGATGCCCAAGAGCGAGGCCCAGGCCGCGCTACCGTCGGCGACCCCGGCGTCGCCCGAAGAGCCGGCAGCGCCCAAGCGCGCGAAGAAACCGGTTCCGCGGCCGGCCGGGCGCAGGGCGGTGGCCAAGACCGCTCCCGAGGGCGAGACGAAAAAGCCCGCGCGACCCCGCGCGGCAAGGAAGGACGAAGGCGCACGCGCATCCAAACCGAAGACGACGGTCAAGCGCACGCGTAAGCCGGCGGCCAAGGAAAGTGACGCGGCTGCGGGCGACGAGGGCAAGAAGGAGTAAGCGATGCTTCAGCCAGCACGTACGAAATACCGAAAGCAGCAGAAGGGCCGCAACAAGGGTGTCGCAACCCGCGGAGCGAAGGTGTCCTTCGGCGAATACGGCCTGAAAGCCCTGACTAGGGGGCGAATCACGGCGCGCCAGATCGAGGCGGCGCGGCGCGCGATGTCGCGCCACATCAAGCGAGGCGGTCGTATCTGGATCCGCATTTTCCCGGACAAGCCGATCTCGCAGAAGCCTGCGGAGGTGCGCATGGGAAACGGCAAGGGCAATCCGGAGTATTTCGTCGCCGAGATCCAGCCTGGCAAGATTCTTTACGAGATGGACGGCGTCACCGAGCCGCTCGCGCGGCAGGCCTTCGCGCTCGCTGCGGCGAAGCTGCCGTTCAAGACCGCGGTGGTGCACCGCATGCTGGGGTAAGCCATGAAGACTAGCGAACTACGCGCCAAGAGCGGCGAAGACCTGCAGAAGGAGCTGAGCGAGCTTCTCAGGGCTCAATTCAGCCTGCGCATGCAGGTCGCAACGCAGCAACTCACCAATACCAGCCAAATGAAGAAGGTGCGCCGCGACATTGCGCGCACACGCACCTTGCTGAGAGAGAAGGCCGCCAAATGAACGAGCAAACCCCCGCGCAAGCCGTGGAGAAGAACACGCGTACTCTGACCGGGCGCGTCGTGAGCGACAAGATGCAAAAGACGGTCACCGTATTAGTCGAGCGCCGCGTGAAGCATCCGATGATCGGCAAGACGATGACGCGCTCGAAGAAGTACCATGTGCACGTGGATTCGGGCGAAATCAAGCTCGGCGATCTGGTCGAAATTGCCGAATGCCGGCCACTTTCCAAGACTAAGTCCTGGACAGTTACCCGGCTGCTCGAGAAGTCGAAGGAAGTTTGAGCGGGACTTCTTGCTTCAACAAGCGGAATTGGTATAAAATCATCAGTCTTTTAGCCTCCCGGCCTCTCTCGGTGGGGCGTACGTAGGCCCGGACGGGATCCAAGACTGGCTGCAACGCCGCCGAGGCGGCGGGGCAGAGGAAGTTGGATGGAGAACAAGCAATGATTCAGATGCAGTCCATTTTGGACGTCGCCGACAATACCGGTGCACGTGCGGTCATGTGCATTAAGGTACTTGGCGGCTCCAAGCGTCGCTACGCCAGCATCGGGGACGTCATCAAGGTAAGCGTGAAAGACGCTGCGCCGCGCGGGCGGGTCAAGAAGGGTGAGATCTACCACGCGGTGGTGGTTCGCACCGCGAAGGGGGTGCGTCGCGCAGACGGTTCGCTGATCCGGTTCGACTCCAATGCTGCGGTGCTGCTGACAGCGAAATTCGAGCCAATCGGCACGCGTATCTTCGGCCCCGTGACGCGAGAGCTGCGCACGGAACGCTTCATGAAGATCGTTTCGCTCGCACCCGAAGTTCTGTAACCGGGCGCCGGAAGGGGTTCGTCATGCAAAGAATCAGGAAAGGCGATGAAATTATCGTCATCGCCGGTCGCGACAAGGGCAAGCGCGGCACGGTTTTGCGTCGCGTGGACGACGAACATGTCGTCGTGGAAGGCGTGAATCGCGTCAAGAAACACCAGCGCCCCAACCCGATGAAGGGCGTTACGGGAGGCATAGTCGACAAGGACATGCCCATTGACGTTTCGAATGTCGCACTCTTTAATCCCGGCACGAAGAAGGGGGACCGCGTGGGATTCAAGATTCTCGGAGACGGGCGAAAGGTGCGAGTGTTCAAGTCGAACGGCGAACAGGTCGACGCGTAAGGTCAGCGATATGGCGAAAGCATCAGCTCAACAGAAGGAAAAAGCGACGACGCCGATCCCGCCCTCGCGCCTGCATTTGTTCTACCGTGACAAGGTGGTTCCCGAACTGACCGGCAAGTTCGGGTACAAATCCGTGATGCAGGTTCCCCGGATCGAAAAGATCACGCTCAACATGGGCGTCGGGGAGAGCACAGGCGACAAGAAGGTGCTCGACAATGCGGTCGCCGACATGACGAAGATCGCCGGCCAGAAGCCCGTCGTCACCAAGGCGCGCAAGTCGATCGCCACATTCAAGGTCCGGGCGGGCTACCCCATCGGATGCATGGTGACGCTGCGCGGCGCGCGGATGTACGAGTTTCTCGATCGCCTCGTGAACATCGCGATTCCGCGGATTCGCGACTTTCGCGGTATTTCGGGGCGTGCTTTCGACGGTCGCGGCAACTACAGCCTAGGCATCAAAGAGCAGATCATCTTTCCGGAGATCGAGTACGACAAGGTCGACGCGCTGCGTGGCATGAACATCAGCATTACCACTTCCGCGAAGACGGATGAAGAGGCGCGCGCATTGCTCGCCGCTTTCCGCTTCCCGTTCAGAAACTGAGGTATACGCATGGCCAAGCTTGCTCTCAAGAACCGCGACCAGAAGCGCCGCAAAACGGTCGCGAAATTCAAGGCGAAACGCGATGCGGTGCTCGCGGTGCTGTGGAGCACCAGTAGCTCCGACGAAGACAAGGACGCGGCGCGGGTGCAGCTCCAGAAGCTGCCACGAGACGCTTCGCCCACCCGTCTGCGCAACCGATGCTCGCTCACCGGTCGGCCGCGCGGCGTGTATCGGAAATTCGGCCTCGGGCGCAACAAGCTGCGCGATTTGGCCATGCGCGGCGAAGTTCCCGGCGTCATCAAGGCCAGCTGGTAAGGAGCACAGAGTATGAGCATGAGCGACCCCATCGCGGACATGCTGACGCGCATCCGCAATGCGCAGCTGATCGGGCACACGGAAGTCCTGATGCCCTCCTCCAAGCTCAAGGCGTCGATCGCCCAGGTGCTTAAGGACGAGGGATATGTGGAGGACTTCGGGGTGCGCGAGCGCGACGGCAAGTCTGAACTCGCAATCAGCCTCAAGTACTACGCCGGCCGGCCGGTGATCGAACGCATCGAGCGCGTCTCGAAGCCGGGCTTGCGCGTGTACAAGGGGCGCAATGACCTGCCGAAGGTCATGAACGGGCTCGGCGTGGCGATTCTCTCGACTTCGCACGGAGTGATGACCGACCGCAAAGCGCGCGCCACGGGTGTGGGTGGCGAAGTGCTTTGCATCGTGGCGTAAGGAGCTGGACATGTCTCGCGTCGGCAGCTTTCCCATCCCGGTTCCGAAAGGCGTCGAGGTGAACGTCGTCTCGGGCCAGATATCCGTCAAGGGCCCGCTCGGCATCATTTCCCGAACGGCCGATCCGAACGTCGCTGTGGAAAGAAACGGTGAGAATCTGATGTGTAAGGCGCTCGGCAATTCACGCCAAGCCGACATCATGTCGGGAACGATGCGTGCGCTGATTGCCAACATGGTGACCGGCGTGAGCAAAGGATTCGAGAAACGGCTTGCGCTCGTTGGCGTCGGCTACCGAGCTCAGGCGCAAGGCGACAAGCTGAACCTGACGCTCGGCTTTTCCCATCCTGTCGTTCACCAGATGCCGAAAGGTGTGAAGGTAGCGACGCCGACGCAGACCGAAATCGTAATAACGGGAATCGACAAACAACAGGTTGGCCAGGTTGCCGCCGAGGTGCGCGGTTACCGCGCACCGGAGCCGTACAAGGGCAAGGGCGTGCGCTATGCCGACGAGATCGTCATCTTGAAAGAGACGAAGAAGAAGTAACGGGACGAGGCCATGTTCGACAAGAATCCTTCGCGGCTTCGCCGCGCGCGACAAACCAGACTTAAGATTCGGGAGCTCGGCGCAGTGCGTCTGACCGTGCACCGCACGAATTGCCATATCTATGCGCAGATCACGTCCGCCTCGGGTGACAAGGTGATCGCCACCGCGTCCAGCGTCGAGAAGGAAGTGCGCGCGAAACTCAAACACGGCGGCAATGTCAAGGCAGCAGAAGTCATCGGGCAGCGCATTGCCGAGAGGGCGAAGCAGGCAGGCGTCGAAACGGTCGCGTTCGATCGTTCCGGCTACAAGTACCACGGACGCGTCAAGGCACTCGCTGATGCCGCACGGGCCGGCGGGCTGAAGTTCTAAGGGGCACGAACCTCATGGCAAAAATTCAACCGAGAATGCAGACCTCGGACGATCGTTCCGACGGGTTGCGCGAGAAAATGGTCGCGGTTAACCGCGTCACCAAAGTGGTGAAAGGCGGCCGCGTGCTCGGCTTTGCCGCGTTGACGGTAGTCGGCGACGGGGACGGCGGGATCGGAATGGGCAAGGGCAAGGCACGCGAAGTTCCAGTCGCGGTCCAGAAGGCGATGGAAGAGGCTCGCAGGCGCCTGTTCAAGGTCAAGCTTAAGCACGGCACGCTCCAGCACTCGGTAATAGGACGCCACGGCGCGGCGAAAGTGCTGATGCAGCCGGCGTCCGAAGGCACGGGAATCATTGCCGGTGGCCCCATGCGCGCGGTATTTGAGGTCATGGGCGTCACCAACATCCTGGCCAAGTGCTTCGGCTCGACCAACCCGTATAACGTGGTGCGTGCCACGCTCAATGGCTTGCAGGCGATGAACACGCCGTCGGAGATCGCAGCCAAGCGCGGCAAGAAGATCGAGGAAATCCTCTCCTGAGGCGGGACATGGCTGACAAGAAGATCAAGGTGAAGCTGATCAAGGGGCTTGCCGGCTGCAAGGAAAGCCATCGGGCGACCGTGCGCGGGCTTGGACTGCGGCGCCTAAATCATATGGTCGAGCTGACGGATACACCCGCGGTGCGGGGAATGATCAACAAGGTCTACTACCTGGTGCAGGTGGTGGCGTAGGAAACAGAGGTAGTCATGCGACTTAACGACATCAAACCGGCGCCTGGCGCGAAGAGTTCGCGTCGCCGAGTCGGTCGTGGCATCGGCTCGGGGCTGGGCAAGACCGCGGGTCGCGGACACAAGGGCCAGAAGGCGCGCTCGGGCGGGTATCACAAGATTGGGTTCGAGGGCGGCCAAATGCCGCTGCACCGGAGGCTGCCGAAGCGCGGCTTCACTTCCCTGACGCGCGACACGACGGCCGAAGTGCGTCTTTCGGAGCTCGAACGGATGAGCGCGAGCGAGATCGATCTGGCCGCACTCAAGGCCGAGGGCGTCGTGTCGCACCGGGCACAAGCCGCGAAAGTGATTCTTTCCGGGAAGCTGGCGCGCAAGGTCACGCTCAAAGGCGTGCGGGCGACCAAGGGCGCCCGTGCAGCAATCGAATCTGCGGGCGGCAAAGTCGAGGACGCACCCGCGCCGGCGCCGGCCGCGGCATAAGGCATTTAGGGACCATTCACTTGGCCACCGCACTCCCGAACGCCGGAAAGACCGGGCGCTACGGCGACCTGAAGCGACGCCTGTTCTTCTTGCTGGGCGCGCTCGTCGTGTTCCGCATCGGGGCGCATATCCCGGTGCCGGGGATAGACCCCGGGGTGCTGGCCGAGCTGTTCCGCGGCCAGCAGGGCGGGATATTGGGCATGTTCAACATGTTTTCCGGCGGTGCGCTGCGCCGCTTCACCATCTTTGCGCTCGGGATCATGCCGTATATTTCGGCGTCGATCATTATGCAGCTGATGAGCTCGGTCTCGCCGCAGCTCGAGGCGCTGCGCAAGGAAGGCGAGTCCGGGCGGCGCAAGATCACGCAATACACGCGCTACGGCACCGTCTTCCTCGCCCTGTTCCAGGCGACTGGAATCTCGATTGCGCTCGAATCGCAGCCCGGCCTGGTGCTGGATCCGGGGCTGATGTTCCGGGTGACCGCCGTTACCACTCTGGTAACCGGCACCATGTTCCTCATGTGGCTCGGTGAACAGATCACGGAGCGCGGGCTCGGCAACGGCATTTCGATCATCATCTTTGCCGGCATTGCAGCCGGCCTGCCGAACGCTGTGGCCGGAACGCTGGAGCTGGTGCGCACCGGGGCCATGCACCCGCTGACCGCATTGTTGATCGCCGTGGCGGTGGTGGTGGTGACCGCGTTCGTCTGCTTCGTCGAGCGTGGCCAGCGCAAGATACTGGTCAACTATGCCAAGCGGCAGGTCGGTAACCGCGTCTACGGCGGACAGAGTTCGCACTTGCCATTCAAGCTCAACATGTCGGGCGTGATTCCGCCGATCTTTGCCAGCTCGCTGATCCTGTTTCCCGCCACCCTGCTCGGCTGGTTCGGCTCGCAGGAAGGGATGCTCTGGCTGCGCGACATCGCCGGAACGCTTACCCCAGGACAGCCGATCTACGTCATGCTGTATGCAGCGCTGATCATCTTCTTCTGTTTCTTCTACACCGCGCTGCAATACAGCCCGAAGGAAACTGCGGACAACCTCAAGAAGTCGGGCGCCTTCGTGCCGGGCATTCGGCCCGGCGACCAGACCGCGCGCTACCTCGAGCGGATCTTGACCCGCCTCACCCTGGTTGGTGCGCTCTACGTGACGCTGGTCTGCCTGCTGCCGGAATTCCTGATCCTGAAGTGGAACGTGCCGTTTTACTTCGGCGGAACGTCTCTCCTGATTATCGTTGTCGTCACCATGGACTTCATGGCACAGGTGCAGGCCTACGTCATGTCACACCAGTACGAAAGCCTGCTGCGCAAGGCAAATTTCAAGGGTGGTCTGCCCGCGCGGTAGACACCAAGGTAAAGGAGCTGGGCATGAAAGTAATGGCTTCAGTAAAGAAGATCTGCCGCAAGTGCAAGATCGTCCGCCGCAAGCGCGTGGTTCGGGTCATCTGTTCTGATCCGCGCCACAAACAGCGTCAGGGATGATTTAACCTCTTGAGCAGACAGGCAATTCGGGATAAACTACTCGGCTTTTCGTTCGCGACGCACTTACGGGACTAGCACATGGCACGGATCGCTGGAATAAACATCCCCAACCACCAGCACGCAGAGATCGCGTTGACGGCAATCTACGGTATCGGGCGCGCTCGCGCGCAAGCCATCTGCGTCGCGTCCGGCGTCGAGGGGTCGCGCAAGATCAAGGATCTGACCGATTCGGATCTCGACCGACTGCGCGACAACGTCATGCGGCTCTCGGTCGAGGGCGACCTGCGGCGCGAAGTCTCGATGAGCGTCAAGCGCCTCATGGACCTTGGCTGCTATCGCGGGGTGCGCCATCGAAAGGGTCTGCCGGTGCGCGGACAACGTACGCGCACCAACGCTCGAACCCGCAAGGGGCCGCGTAAGACGGCCATCAAGCTGACGGCGCAGGCCGGCAAGGTGTAACGCAGGCTAAAGGACATTCATGGCGACCAGAAATCCCACGCAACAGACGCAGCAAGCAGCCCGTGCGCGCAAGAAGGTCAAGAAGAACGTGGCCGAAGGAATCGCGCACGTGCATGCCTCGTTCAACAACACCATCGTGACGATTACCGACCGCCAGGGAAACGCCCTTTCGTGGGCGACTTCCGGCAACGCGGGTTTCAAGGGTTCGCGCAAATCGACGCCATTCGCCGCGCAGGTCGCCGCGGAACGCGCGGGACGGGCGGCGCAAGAGTGCGGAGTAAAGAACATCGAAGTGCGCATCAAAGGGCCGGGGCCTGGCCGCGAATCCGCGGTGCGCGCGCTGAACGCTATCGGGCTCAAGATTTCCAGCATCGCTGACGTGACGCCCGTCCCACACAACGGCTGCCGGCCGCCCAAGCGGCGCCGGGTCTGAGTCGACGGCAAAGGAGACGCCATGGCAAGAAATCTGGACGCTAAGTGCCGCCAGTGCCGCCGCGAAGGGGAGAAGCTTTTTCTCAAAGGCGAAAAATGCTTTACCGACAAATGCGCCGTAGAGCGCCGCAGCTACGCGCCGGGCCAGCACGGCCAGAAGAGCGGCCAGCGCCTGTCCGACTACGGCAAGCAGCTGCGCGAGAAGCAGAAGATTCGCAGGATTTACGGCGTGCTCGAGCGCCAGTTCCGCAAGACCTACGCCGAGGCGTCGCGTTCGAAGGGCGTGACCGGCGAGCGACTGCTGCAGCTGCTCGAGACACGCCTTGATAGCGTCGCATACCGAATGGGATTCGGCGCATCGCGTACCGAGTCGCGCCAGCTGGTGCGCCACAACGGGGTTCGCGTGAACGGCAAGCGGGTGAACATTCCGTCGTACCAGGTTAAGCCTGGAGACGTCGTCGAAGTGGCGGAGAAGGCGAAGGCGCAGTTGCGCGTAAAAGCCGCCGCCGAAGCGGCCGAGAGCCGCGGCATTCCGGACTGGATGGAAGTGGACGCGAAGGCGCTGAAGGGTACCTTCAAGGCGTTGCCGACGCGGCCAGAACTACCTTCTTCGATCAACGAAAGCCTGGTGATCGAACTCTATTCGAAGTAACGAGGTGACGCCGGGTCGAACCTCTCCCCGCACCACCCCCTACACGATCAACCGCAGGACGAAAAAATGTCGCAAACCGGATTTCTGAAACCGCGCATCGTCGATGTGCAGAACCTGTCGCCCTACCACGCGAAAGTGACGATGGAGCCCTTCGAGCGCGGCTACGGCCATACGCTCGGCAACGCTCTGCGCCGCGTGCTGCTGTCCTCGATGCCCGGCTACGCGCCGACCGAGGTGCAGATCGCCGGCGTAGTGCACGAGTACTCCACCATGGACGGCGTGCGCGAGGACATCGTCGACATTCTGCTCAACCTCAAGGGCGTGGTGTTCCGGCTCCACAACCGGCAAGAGGCCATCCTTTCGCTGAAGAAGGACGGCGAGGGTCAGGTCACCGCCTCAGATATCGAGGTCGCGCACGATGTGGAGATCGTCAATCCCGAGCATGTCATCGCGACGCTTGCGTCGGGCGGCAAGCTCGAAATGCAGATCAAGGTCGAGTCCGGGCGAGGCTATGTTCCGGGCAACATGCGCTACCTGCCGGAGGAGACCAAGGGAATCGGCCGAATCGTTCTCGATGCTTCGTTCAGCCCGGTGCGCCGCGTTTCCTACTCGGTCGAGTCCGCGCGCGTCGAGCAGCGTACCGACCTGGACAAGCTGATCATGGACATCGAGACCAACGGCGCGACCGAGCCGGAGGAGGCGATTCGCTATTCGGCGCGTATCCTGGTCGACCAGCTCTCCGTTTTTGCCCAGCTCGAGGGAACCTCGATGCCGGCCGAGCAGCCGAAGTCGCCGCAGGTGGACCCGATCCTGCTGCGCCCGGTCGATGATCTGGAGCTCACGGTGCGCTCGGCGAACTGCCTCAAGGCAGAGAACATCTACTACATCGGCGACCTGATCCAGCGTACCGAAACCGAGCTCCTCAAGACGCCGAACCTCGGGCGCAAGTCGTTGAACGAGATCAAGGAAGTGCTTGCCTCGCGTGGCCTCACGCTCGGCATGAAGCTAGAGAACTGGCCGCCCGCGGGACTCGAGCACCACCGCGTATAGCGCGCGCCGGAGATAAGGACAACAAGCCATGCGTCACGGTCACGGACTCCGCAAGCTCAACCGCACGACGAGCCACCGGCTCGCAATGCTGCGCAACATGGCGAATTCGCTGCTGCGCCACGAGACGATCACGACCACGCTGCCCAAGGCGAAAGAGCTCCGGCGCGTCGTTGAGCCGATGATCACGCTCGGCAAGAAGCCCTCGCTCGCAAACCGGCGCCTGGCGTTCAACCGCCTGCGCGACCGGGAGATCGTCGGCAAGCTGTTCGACAACCTGGGACCGCGCTACGCCAAGCGCAATGGCGGGTACCTGCGCATCCTGAAGAGCGGATTTCGCAAGGGCGACAATGCCCCGCTCGCGCTGGTGCTGCTGCTCGACCAGCCCGAGAAGCCGGCCGAAGAGAAGAAGGAAGACAAGAAAGCCGCTTGATCGCTCTGCGCGTTCGTGCGAAAAAGGCCGGACTCGTCCCGGCCTTTTCGTTTTTTGGGAGCGCGCGTGATCGTCCTGTACACCGACTTCGGCTCGACCGACCCCTACCTCGGCCAGGTGAAGGCCGTGCTGCAGCGCGCGGCGCCGCGGGTAGCGGTAGTGGACGCGCTGAATGACGTTCCTGCTTTCGGCATCGAGCCTGCGGCGCACTTGCTGGCTGCACTCGCGCCACATTTCGGCCGCGGCAGCGTGTTCCTCTGCGCGATCGATCCCGGCGTCGGCGGGTCGCGCGGGGCAATCGTAGTGCAGGTCGATGGCCGATGCTTCGTAGGCCCCGACAACGGGCTGCTGTCGGTTGTCTGGCAGCGCGCGAAGCGCAGGCGCTGCCGGCGGATCGTCTGGCGCCCTGCGTCGCTTTCGGGCTCGTTCCATGGCCGCGACCTGTTCGCGCCGGTCGCCGCGGCGCTTGCGCGGGAGCGCGTACCGACCGGCTGGCTGGCTGCGCGGCGCGCCCCGCACGTGCTGCTCGACGCAGCCGATCTTTCGCGGGTGATTTTCGTCGATCATTACGGCAATGCGATGACCGGGCTGCGCGCCGCGTGCGTCGCGCCCGGCGCACGTCTGCGCGCGGGCGGGCGGACGCTCAGTCGGGCCGAAACCTTTGGCGCGGTGCGCCGCGGGGCCGCGTTCTGGTACGAGAACAGCGTGGGCCTGGTGGAGATCGCCGCCAACCAGGCGAGCGCCGCGCGTAAACTTGGCTTGCGCGTCGGCAGCAGAGTCGCGCTGTCTACGCGATGACGATGGCCCGGTAGTCGTTCACGTTGGTCAGGGTCGGGCCCGTGACCAGCAGGTCGCCGAGCGCGGCGAAGAACCCGTAACTGTCGTTCTCGGCCAAGCACCTGCGTGGGTCGATCCCGGCCGCGCGAGCCCTGGCCAGCGTATCGGGGGCGAGCTGCGCGCCCGCGTTGTCCTCGGAGCCGTCGATACCGTCGGTGTCGGCGGCGATCGCGTGAATGCCGTCCACTCCCTCCAGCTCGATCGAGAGCGCGAGCAAGAACTCGCTGCAGCGCCCGCCGCGGCCGCCTTCGCCGCGCAGCGTGACCGTGCACTCGCCGCCGGAAATGAGCGCCACCGGCGGAACGAACGGCGAGCGGTAGCGTCGCACCTCGCGCACCAGCGCGGCGAGCACTTTTGCCGCCTCGGACGCCTCGCCGGTGAGCGTGTCGCCGAGAATCACGGGCGCAATACCCGCAGCGCGAAACGTATCGGTCGCCGCTTCAAGCGAGCGATGCGCGGTGGCGACGATCCGGTTCTCCACCCGCGCGAAAACGGCGTCGCCGGGCTTCGGTGTTTCCGCGATTCGGCCGGCGGCGCCGCTCTCGAGCCGCGCGCGCACCGCTGGCGGCGGCGCGACGCCGTACTTCGCCAGCACTTCGAGCGCGTCGCGAAAGGTGGTCGGGTCGGGCGCGCAAGGTCCGGAGGCGATGTGGGTCGGGTCGTCACCGGTCACGTCGGAGATAATTAGCGCGAGCACTGGCGCCTTGCATGCCGCGGCGAGGCGTCCGCCCTGGATCGCGGACAGGTGCTTGCGCACGGTGTTGATCTCTTGGATCGCGGCCCCGCAGCGCAGCAGCTGGGTGGTCACCGACTTAAGATCGGCCATCGCGACGCCTGCGTCGGGCAGCGACAGCAAGCTCGATCCGCCGCCCGAGAGCAGCGCGAGCAGGAAGTCGTTTCCGGAGAGTTCGCCAGCCAGCCGAAGAATCTCGCGTGCCCCGGCCTGGCCCGCCTCGTCCGGGACGGGGTGCCCCGCCTCGAGCACGCGAATGCGAGAGGTAGGAAGCGCGTGGCGATAGCGGGTGATCGCCAGCCCTTCGAGCGGAGCGCTTGCCGGCCAGTCCCGTTCGACCGCTGCCGCCATGGACGCCGCAGCCTTGCCCGCTGCGGCGACCAGCGTGCGCCCGCGCGGCGGGCGCGGAAGGTGAGGTCCGAGGATGCGGAGCGGGTCGGCCGCCGCGACCGCGGCGCGAAAACTGTCCTCTAGCAGCCTGCGCATGCAGGGGCGCCGACGCCGTTCAGCCGAAGCTCTCTCGCGCCGCTTCCCGTCCAAGGCCGTACAGCCGGGGATAGAACTCGCGGAAGGCCTGCTGAATCTGGGTTGCCGGCACGTCGACGAAGCTGCCGTGGTCGCGCACGTACTCCATGTGGCGGCGCGCATCCTGGTCGTAGGGATGGAAGATCGAGTCGTTGCGGCCGTCGAACTCGAGCGGCTTGACTCGAAACTTGGTGCACAGCGCGAGGTTGAACGCGGGCGTGGCCTTGACCCACTTGCCCTCGAGCAGGAACTCCGTGTAGCCGTGGTAGATGAACAGGTCGCTGCCGATGTACTCCAGCAGCCGGGGCGTCGAAAGATGGTTCTTCACGTCCGCAAAGCCAACCCGGGCCGGGATGCCCTCGGCGCGCGCGCAGGCGGCGAGCAGCGCCGCTTTGCCGACGCAGAACCCCTCTCCGGCCTCGAGGCAGCTGCTGGCGCGGTAGGCCGAATCAACGGTGAAATCGAGAAAGGGGTTGTAGCGGATGCCGTCGCGCACGGCATAGTAGAGCGAAACGGCGCGCTCGACGTCGGTGGCACCGTGGACGGAGTTGCGCGCGAACGCCGCGACCGCGGAGTGGTCGCTGTCGATGTAGATACCCGACTGAAGATAGGATTCGGCCGCGCCCATCAGCGGTCGAGCTTCATCATGCGCTTGGCGCCCGCGAACAGCGCGCTGGCGGGATTGGCGAGCTCGTCGACGACCGAGAAATGGTTGTGCCCCGGCATGGCGATGTCGCCTGCGGCGGCCGAGCGCCAGCGCTGCGCGATAAGCGCGTTCTGGCGCCTGAATTCGGAGCTCTCGGCACCGCCGACGCAGGAGTAGAGCGGTGCGCGCGTGGCAGGGGGCAGGAAGGCGGGCGAGACCTTGAGCGCTGCCGCTTCGTCCAGGCGCAGGTCGGCGTTCAGGAAATCCACCTGCGCCAGGGGGCGCAGGTCATAGATCCCGCTCACCGCAAGTCCGCCCTTGAAAAGGTCCTTCGGCAACTGCGCGTCATAGACCGGCCACAAGGCCGCCATCATCATCGCCGTGAGGTGCCCGCCCGCCGAGTGACCGCTGACGAACAGGCGCTCCTCGTCCATGCCGTACTCCTCCGCATGCCGATACAGCCAGGCCGAGGCGCGCAGCATCTGGCGCACGATCTCCTCGACGGTGACCCGCGGGCACAGGTCGTAGTTCACCACCACCAGCGACACGCCGGCGTCGACCCAGGCGGGCGCGAGATAGGCGAAGTCGCGCTTGTCGAGCGAGCGCCAGTAGCCGCCGTGGATGAACATCAGCACCGAGCCGTCGCCTTTCCTGGCCGGGAAGATGTCGAGCTTCTCGCCGGGCGCCGGACCGTAGTCGCGGTCCAGGTAGCAGGTCATGGTCGCGCGCGCCCGCGCCGAGCCCTCCGCCCAGCGCGCGAAGTACTGCGGGTGGTCGGGGACCAGCGCGCGGTTGTTGTATTCCCGGCTGAGCAAATCCTGCTCGCTCATGCCCGCATCTCGCGCCACAGGCCGAGCGCGAGCTGCGCCGGGCGGTCGGAGTAGGAGAACAGCACGCACTCGGTGTCGCTCTCGAGGCTCACTGAGCGCCAGCTCGGAACGACGAAGGTATCGCGCGGCTCGAACGCAAAGTCCTGACCGCCGATCTTCACCTTGCCGGTGCCTTCGACGATCGAATACACGGTTGCGTCGGTGGAGCGGTAGGCGCCGGACTTGAAGCCCTTCGGCAGCAGCTGGATGAAGCTGCCGATGGTCGGCATCGCCAGCGCCCCGCTGAGCGGGTTGATGAACTGCATCTTCCAGCCGTGGCAAGCGTCCGGATCACCGTTCCTGGACAAGGTCTCGAGCGTCTCGCGGCTGCGCGTGTAGGGATAGTTGAAGATCGGCGAAGTCTTCGAGGCCGGCAGCGGCCCCATGGGGACCATATTGTTGCCGTAGCGCACGCTGGAATCGCCTTCGTTGCGCGTCACCGGCTGCACCTCCTCGGGGAAGGTTTCCATGAACCCGGCGTCGAACATGCGCACGATATGGATGTCGAGGCCGTCCATCCATACCACCGGCTCGTTGCCCGGGTTGCCGTGGTCGTGCCAGGTCCAGGGCGGGGTGATGATGAAATCGCCCGGGTGCATGGTGGTCCGCTCGCCGTCTACCGCGGTGTAGGCCCCCGAGCCCTCGACGATGAAGCGCAGGGCCGACTGGGTATGGCGGTGGCTGGGCGCGATCTCGCCCGGCAGAATCAGCTGCAGGCCGCAGAACATGCTGCGTGTAATCGCGGACTGCCCGCGCAGGCCGGGATTTTCCAGGATGAGGACCCGCCGGATCGCTTCCTTGGCCGTGATCACCTCGCCCGACGCCATGATGAAGGGACGGATGTCGCGGTACTTCCACAGCGCAGGCACGCACGGCGTCTCAGGCTGCGGCGGCACCAGGCTGTGCAGCACTTCCCACAGCGGCGCCAGATTGTCAGGTGCCATCCGCCGGTAAAGGTCGGCGCGCGCACCGTCGGGTGCAGGACGCGCCCCGGGCCTGAGGACCGAAGCCATTACTCATGCTCCTGGGATCGAGAACGTGCATTTTCTCCGGTCTGGCCGGTCGCCGCAATGCGGCAGGGCGAAATCCCGCCTCAGGCGGGCTGCAGCCATCCGATGAGAGTGCGGCGCAGCGAGTACTTGAAGCGGTCCCAGCGTGACGGGTTGTGGACGATCTCGGCGCGAAAGAACGACGGACAGAGCACCGCGGCGTGAGCCACCTCGCCGCAGAGGCCACAGCCCACGCAGTCGTTGTTGACGTGGGCCACGGGGTCCACCCTGAGCGGATCGGCCGGGTCCCTTACCGTCAGCGAGGGGCAGCCCGAAAGGCGGATGCAGGAGTGGTCTCCCGAGCAGACGTCCTCGTCGACCCCGAACCGGGTCCTGAGCACGCGCTTGCCGGCCTTGAGCGCGGCGGCATTCTGGGGCCGGATGCGCCTTTGACGCTCGAGCTGGCATTCGCCCTCCGCAATCACGACCTTCAGCCCCGGGTGGTCGGTGGTCATCGCGTCCTTGAGGGTCTCGGCCACCTCCCCGACGTGGTAGTTGTGCACGGTTCTCATCCAGCCCACCCCGAGGCCCTGCAGGGTGTTCTCGATGGTCCGGTCCGCGTGCTTGGAAATCACGTCCTGCGTGCCGGTCGCCGAGGTGTAGCCGTTCTTCATCACGATCAGCACCGCATCGCCCTTGTTGAGCAGGTTCGACGCGACGCCCGAGAGCAGGCCGTTATGCCAGAATCCGCCGTCGCCCATGATCGCGATCGGCCGGCGCGCCATCATGGGCCCGACGCCGGCGCTCGAGGCGAGGCCCATGCCGTAGCCGAGGATCGAATTCCCGACGGAGAACGGCTCGAACGTGGCGAACGAGTGACAGCCGATGTCGCCCGACACGTGCGGCCGGCCGACGTCGCGCTCGGCGAGCTTGAGCGCGGCGAAAACCGGCCGCTCCGGGCAGCCGATGCAGAACCCCGGCGGGCGGGGCGGCAGCGGCGCGCCGAGCAGCTCCGCTGCCTGCTGCCGCGTCTCCTGCGCCCGCTCCAGCCAGCGCGTTCCGGCCGAAACGTCGATCCGGGGCGCGTACAGGGCCAGCAACGATGCAAGGCCGCGCACCAGCACTTCGGCACCGTATTCGCCGGTCATCTGCAGCAGGTCCTTGCCGTGCAGTCTGGTCTGCACGTCGGCGCGGCGCAGGAGGGTGGCGATGTCCTGCTCGATGAACTCGGGCTGTCCCTCCTCGACCACGAGCACCGCGCGCTTTGCGGCGCAGAACGCGGTGATCTCCTGCGGCACGAGCGGGTAAACCACGTTCAGCGCGAGGATCGGAATGCGGCTCGCGCCGAAGTCGTCGGCGAGGCCCGCCAGGCGCAGCGCACGCAGCAGATTGTTGTACAGACCGCCCTGCACCACGATGCCAACGTCGCTTTCGGTGCCTTCGAAGACCTCGTTCAGCCGCTGTTCGCGCACGAAGCGGCGTGCGGCCGGCAACCGCACCTCGGCCTTGAGCTTCTCGTGCTTGAAGGTGGCAGGCGGGTGAGCCAGCCGGTCGTAGTTGAATTCCGCCGCCTGCTCGAGCGGCCGGCGCATCGATATGGCGGGGGCGCGGTTGTCGCTCGCGGCAAACGAGCCGTGCACGTGGCAGGCGCGGATGCGCAGCTCCAGCATCACGGGCGTGCTCGAAGCCTCCGACAGCTCGAAGCCCTTTTGCACCATGTTTACGATCGACGGCAGATTGGGGCGCGGGTCGAGCAGGCAGAGCGATGACTTGAGCGCGATGGCGTGGGTGCGTTCCTGCGCGACGCTCGCGCCCTCGCCGTAGTCTTCGCCGATTACGATCAGCGCACCGCCGACCACGCCCGCGCTCGACAGGTAGCTGAGCGCGTCGGAGGCGACGTTGGTGCCGACGATCGATTTCCAGGTGACTGCGCCGCGCGCCGGATAGTTGATCGAGGCGCCGAGCATCGCCGCGGCCGAGGCCTCGTTGGTGCAGGCCTCGACGTGAACCCCGAGCGTATCGAGATACTCGCGCGCCTGCACCATGACGTCGAGCAGGTGCGATACCGGCGCACCCTGGTAGCCGCCGACGTAGGAAACGCCCGACTGAAGCAGCGCCTTGGTGACCGCGAGAATGCCCTCGCCGTGGAAGGTTTCGCCCGCGCCCAGCTTGAGCAGCCCGATTTCTTCGCTGAACTGGCGCTCCACGATCAGGCAGCCTTGCGAAAGAATTTCAGCGGCTTGGCCTTTGGAGGCAGCGGCTCGATGCCGTGCGCGGCGAGCGAGCCCTCGAGACCGCGCCCCTCGGGGTCGGTCAGCGCCGCCTCGCGCGCGCTGCGCACCGCCGCGGCGCGCGCAACGCCATCGGCCAGCGCGCCGCCCTCGACCAGGGTATCCATGATGCGCAGGAAGTTGTCCTTGCCGCGCTGGTGCGTGTCGCCGTAGCCCTTTATCAACCGACCGCAAAGCGCGATCTCGAGCGCAAGCGCCGGGTCGTGAGCGGCGTTGCGGATCGCGTTCAGCCAGCGCTCGATCAGGGCCTGCTCGTCGGCGTAGCGCGCGCTATGGCGGCGCCAGGGGCGCAGCCATGCCAGCGCGCGCAACATGAGGAAGCCGCTCATGCTGGTGGTCTTGACCTGCATGCCGACGTTCAGCCGCTGCGCGAGGCCGCGCCGCCTGGCCCACTTCAGCAGCGCGCGCGACAGTCCGCGCGGCAGCAGCGCCGCGACCTCTTCCAGCCCCGGCTTGAGGAACTCGACGATGTGCAGCGGCTCGCCGGGCGCGGCCTGCACCTCCGCGCGCACCCTCTCGAAGCGGCTGGCGCGGGTCTTCAGGTCGGCCACGCGGATCACGTCCTCGTAGCACATCCAAAGCGCGAGGAAGCGCCCGGCCTCATTGGTGAGCCGGTATCCATCGGCGGCCCGCTCGCGCTCGAATTCTGCGATCGGTTCCAGCCGGTCCAGGTAAAGGGCAGCGTAAGCCGTATCCTGAAAGCTGCTGCAGCGCGCAGCGCCTAGCTCGAGGATGACGTGAGTTTCGGCGGGGAAAGTTCTGCGCACGCGCTCGAGCGGCCGAGCACGCAGGCGCGTCGCCTCGGCCGGCGCGAGCGCGGCGGGCTCGCCCGCGGCGTGAGCGTAGCCGGCGGCGAAGCCGCGCAGGCTCGCATCGGCGCCCCTGCCGAAAGCCCGGATCGCGGCCTCGCAGGCGGCGCGCGGCAGCGGCAGCGTTCCCGAGCCCGCAAGCGCGCCGAACATGACCGCGCTGATCACCGTGCCGGCCTCGCGCGCGAGGCGCTGCATGTCGAACAGCTGCGCCCGGCGGGCGAGCGCCTGTGCCGCCTTTACGATGCGCTCGCTGTCGAGGCGCCCGTCGCCCATCGCCATCTTCTCGAGCGTGGTGTAGATGCGGTGCGTCGAGGCGATCAGGGTGGTGCGGTCCGGGGTGACGAAGCCGTTCTGCAGCGCGCGGGCGGCCTCGAGCAGCTCGGAGGCGAGTACCACATCGACGTAGCCGGGGGCCGGCGCAAGCGTCATGACCGGGTGCCGCTCGCCGAGATCGGCGGCGCGGGCGGGGTAGATCTCGAGGTAGTAGGTGGTCGCGCCGGTGCGCTGCGCGACGCCCGGGATCGAGGTGCTCTGCACCGGGTAGCCCTCCGTTGCCGCGGCGGAGAGGATCCAGTCGGCGAGCACGCCGCCGCCTTCGCCGCCGAGGGCGGCGATCAGCACCGTGAGGGGACGTTCGGGCAGGTTCATGGACAGCTCCGTGCCGGCAAGGCTACGGGCCGGAAAGCATATTTGTCAAATTGATGGAGCGCATGATATTAATCACAATCATGAATGTAGCAGACCTCGATCTGAACTTGCTGCGCGTGCTCGATGCCGTGCTGCGCGAGCGCAGCGTTACCGCCGCTGCGGCGCGCCTCGGCCTGACCCAGCCTGCGGTATCGAACGCGCTCGCGCGGCTGCGCGCGGCATTCGGCGACGCGCTGTTCGTTCGCACGCCCTCGGGCATGGCGCCTACGCCTTTCGCGCGCGACCTGGACGACCCGGTGCGCCAGGCGCTGGCGCTGATCGAGTCGGCGCTCGCGCACGGCGGCGGCTTCGACCCCGCGACCTCGAAGCGCGCGTTCCGCTTCTACATGTCGGACCTGGGCGAGATATCCTTCCTGCCCGCGCTGGTCGAGCGCGTGCGCGAGCGCGCCCCCGGGGTCTACCTGGAGGCGCTCGGGCTGCCGCTGGAGGCGATCGACGAAGGCCTTGCGAGCGGCGCGCTCGATATCGCGGTCGGCTTCCTGCCCGGACTCGCCGCGCCGGTGCGGCGCCGGCGGTTGTTCCGCGATCCCTACGTCTGCCTGATGCGAAGCGACCACCCGCGCATCGGCGCGCGCCTGACGCGCAAGCTGTTCCTGGAGGCCTCGCACGCGCTGGTGTCCTCGACCGGGAGCGGGCACCGCGTGATCGAAGAGGCGCTTGAGCGCGCCGGCGTGACGCGCCGCATTGCCTTGCGCGTGCCGCACTTCACCGTGGTGCCGATGGTGCTCGCGCGCACCGACCTGCTGCTCACGCTGCCGGGCCAGGTGGCGCGCGTGTACGAGGCCGACGGGCGCTTCAAGTCGTTGCCGGTGCCGCTGCCGATTCCGCCGGCCGAGGTGGCGGTGCATTGGCACGAGCGCTTCGAGCGCGACCCCGGCATTCGCTGGCTGCGCGAGGTGATGATCGGACTATTTGCGCGGTAGCGGCCGGCTGCGGCGCACGAAGGGGCTGAGAGCGAGCGGCGCGAAGTACATCGGGATCTGCGCGATGCCGACGTAGAGCGAGAACGCCGTGCCGGCGCTGCCTGCGGTGATCGCCAGCATCAGGCCCATGTTGCGGTTGCCACTCAGCAGCGCCGCGCCGTAGGCGGCGGCGATCCCGGCGCGCCGGAACAGTGCGAAGCCAGCCAGGTGCAGCAGCGCGGTGGCGGCGCACGCCGCCAGCAGCAGGCTGCCGATGTAGAGCGGATCGCGCAGCAGGCGCGCCGTGACCCCGTCCATCACCGCGATCGCGAACACCACCAGCAGCAGCACGTTGGCGCCGGCGAGCAGGTCGTCGTTGCGCGCCAGCCTTGCCGCGCCCACGGCGCGCCGCAGCCCCCAGGCGAGCACGAAGGGCGCCGCCACCAGCAGCGACACGCGCACGAAGAAAGCCGCCAAGTCGACGTTCAGCCCGGCCTCGGGTAGCAGCCAGCCGACCAGCGGCGTCAGGGTGAGCGGCAGCAGCAGCGTCGCCGCGACCGTGCCCAGCACCGCCAGCACGCCGTCCAGCCCGAGGATCATGGCAAACACCGCCGCCGAGCCGATCGGCGGCGCCGCCGCCTGCAGCACCAGCACCAGCCGCAGGTCGGGCGGTAGCCCCGCAAGCGCTGTGCCGAGCCACACCACGAGCGGTGAGGCGATCAGCTGCCACAGCGCGATCGTCGCCGGCAGCGCCGGGCGCCGCAGCCCGTCGGCGAGCCGGTTCCAGTCCAGGCGCAGCAGCGCCGCAGTGAGCGTGCCGATCACGGCGGGCGTCAGCAGGGGACGCAGTAGCGCCGCGAGGTCTGGCAGCGCAACGCCGACGAACACACCCGCGGGGAGCGCCCAGCGCGCCTGGCGGCCGAGGAATCCGAGCAGATTGCGCAACGTGGTTCCGGGTCAGGCCTTATTGCGGCGGTCTTTGATGCGCTTCGCCTTGAACTCGGTCTTGGGCAAGGTATCGGGCGGCAGAACTTCGACGCCGACCCGCAATTCGATGCGCGAGCTGACCGCGTTCTGCAGGGCGGCGACCACGGCCCGGGGCTGTTGGTAGTCCGTGTGCTCGACCAGAACGGTCATAAAGTCGATCCCCTCCTGGTTGGTATCGAGCACCACCTCGTACTCGTCGCCGACTCCCGCCACGGAGCGCACCGCCTCCTCCAGCACCGAGGGATAGAACTTGATCGCACGCAGATTAATGAGATCGTCCGCGCGGCCCTGGAACCCGCCGATCGCGCGCACGTGGGTGCGCCCGCAGGCGCAGCGCGCGCTGTCGAACACGGTGTAGTCGCCGACCACGAAGCGCAGCTGCGACGAGCTCTCGGAATTCATGTTGGTGCACAGCGTGATGCCGCGCTCACCCTCGGGGACGCGCTTGCCGGTGTCGGGATCGATCAGCTCCCAGACCTGGAAGTCCTCCATCAGGTGCGTCTGGATGCGCCCGTCCGGGCGGACCGCCTCGGGGCAGGAGTAGCCGCCGGAATGCGGCGCGGCCTCGGTGCAACCGTAGAACTCGACCAGCTTCGCGCCCCACAGGTCCTCGAGCCGCTCGCGCGTGGCCTTGATGCCCGCGGCCGGCTCGCCACCGGTAAACAGCGTCTTGATCGACGTCCCGCGCGGGTCGTGCCCCATCTGCTGCATGGTGCGGCCCAGGCGCAGCAGTTGCGAGGGCAGGGTGGCGAGTATGGTCGGTTTGTAGCGCAGGATGATGTTGCAGCGAAGCTCAGCGGTCAGCCCGCCGCCGGGGATGCACGGCACGCCCATGTGCGCGAGCGCGTGCAGCACGCCCCAGGCCCATACGTGGGGGCCGAAGCCGACCACCAGGAACACTTTCTCGCCGCGACGCGCCCCGAGCGACCACAAGGCGCGCGCGTTGGCCCACTGCCATTGCCTGAGGTCGAACTGCGAGTAGCGGAAAATGCGCGGCAGGCCGGTGGTGCCCGAAGTCGGGAACAGGGTCCAGCCGCGCTGGTCCCAGATCTCGTCGTCGTGCGTGGTGTAGGTGCCCCAGGGTGGATTCGCCAAGAGATCCTCGGCCATCTCCTTTTTGTCGACCGGCGGCCACTTCACCAGATCGTCGACCGTGCGGATGTCGGTGGGGGCCAGTCCGAGCTTGTCGAAACGGCAGCGATAGAACGCCGAGTTCTCGTACAGGAAAGGCGTCAGCACCGAGAGCTTCTCGTCCTGCAGCGCGCGCAATTCGTCGCGCGAGGCGCAGTCGAGCGACGGCGACCAGTACTCCGCCGATCCCGGTTGCTCGAAGTCGCGCCGGTGCCTTTCCAGCGTCTCGAGCCAATTCGCGCGGGTGGCATGCTTGCGATCAATGGTGGTCATGGCGCTCCTCGGTCGAAGCCCCATAGAATACCGTGACCATGAACCCATCGATCGAGGCAAACGGCCGGCCACCTTTTCGCGCCGACCACATCGGCAGCCTGCTGCGCCCGCAGAAGCTGCGCCAGGCGTTTCGCGAGCACGCTGAAGGGAAGCTGGCGGACGCCGAATTCCGCGCGATCCAGGACCAGGCGATCCTGGAAGTGGTGCGGCTGCAGCAGGACTGCGGCCTGCAGCTGGCGACCGACGGCGAATTTCGCCGCACCTCGTACTGGGCGCGCTTCGTCGAGCTGACCGACGGCCTGGAAGTCAGGCAAGCGCGCTTCAAGTTCCACGACGATCATGGTCACGAGACGGACTTCACCGCGCCGCACGTGGTCGGGCGGGTCCGCCGCGGCAAGCCGATCACGCTGGACGAGTATCGCTTCGTTGCGGGAATCACTCGCGCCACGCCGAAGATCACCATGCCTGCGCCCTCGACCATGCACTTCTGGCGCGGAGCCCGCTACGCCGAAGCGGGCGTATACGCCGGACCCGAAGAGTTCTTTGCCGACCTGGGGCGCGTCTATCAGCGAGAAATCGCCGACCTGGCGGCGGCGGGTGCGCGCTACGTGCAGCTGGACGAGGTTGCACTCGCGATGCTCTGCGACCCCGCGGCGCGCGCGAAGGTAGAGGCTGAAGGCGAGTCCCCGGAGAGGCTGGTCGATCTGTACGTGGGGGCGATCAACGAGGCGGTCCGCGACCGGCCGGCCGGGATGGTGATCGGGGTGCACATGTGTCGCGGCAACTACAAGGGCAAATACCTCGCCGAGGGTGGCTACGATTCGGTCGCGGAGAAGCTGTTCGGCGGCGCGCAGGTAAACCACTTCCTGCTCGAGTTCGACACGCCGCGCGCCGGGGATTTCGCGCCGCTGCGCTTCATGCCCGAGGACAAGGGCGTAGTGCTCGGAATGGTCAGCTCGAAAACGCCGCAGCTGGAGGGCCTCGATCTGCTCAAGCGCAGGGCCGAAGAAGCGGCCAAGTACGTCGATGCGGCCCGGCTCGCGCTCAGTCCTCAATGCGGCTTCGCCAGCACCATGGGCGGCAACCCGGTGACCGAGGCCGACGAGCGCGCGAAACTAGAGCTGTGCGTCGACGCGGCGCGCGCGATCTGGGGCTAGCCGAAGCTAGAATGGCAGCATGGACAAAGAAAAGCCGAAGGGCCTCGGGCGCGGCCTCACGAACTACGGTGACGCGGGTTTCTCGCTTTACCTGCGGCGCTCGTTCGCCAAGAGCATGGGCTATTCGGGCGAGATGCTGGCGCGGCCGACGATCGGCATCGCCGACTCGAGGAGCGGCTACAACAACTGCCACCGCCACTTTCCCGAGCTGATCGAGGCGGTCAAGCGCGGCGTGTTCGCCGCCGGCGGACTGCCGCTCGAATTCCCCACCGTGTCGCTGGGTGAGGTGTTCCTGTCGCCCACCTCGATGATGTTCCGCAACCTGATGGCGATGGATACCGAGGAGATGGTGCGCGCGCAGCCGATGGACGCGGTGGTGCTGGTGGGCGGCTGCGACAAGACCGTGCCCGCGCAGCTGATGGGCGCCGCCTCGGCCGACCGCCCGGCGGTGCAGCTGCTGGCCGGGCCGATGATGCCGACCACGTTCCGCGGCGAGCGGCTCGGTGCATGCACCGACTGCCGCCGCTTCTGGGCCATGCATCGCGCCGGCAAGGTTGACGCGCGCGGGATCGAGGAGGTCGAGGGCAACCTCGCCACCACCGCTGGCACCTGCGCGGTGATGGGCACGGCCTCGACCATGGCTGCGCTGGCCGAGGCGCTGGGCATGGCGCTGCCGGGAACCGCCGCGATCCCCGCGGTGCACGCCGACCGGCTGCGCGCGGCGGAGGCGAGCGGCCGGCGCGCGGTCGAGCTGACGCATACCCCTATCCGGCCGTCGCAGGTGATCACCGAGAAGTCGATCGGAAACGCGCTGCGCGTCCTGCTCGCGATCGGCGGCTCGACCAACGCGATCGTGCATCTGACTGCGATCGCCGGCCGGGTCGGGGTGAAGATCGACCTGAAACGCCTGAACGACCTGTCCGACAGCACCCCGGTGCTGATTGATCTCAAGCCGACCGGGCAGCACTACATGTCGGACCTCCATTTCGCCGGCGGGCTGGGTGCGGTGCTGCGGGAGCTCAAGCCTCTGCTCAATCTCGATGCCATGACGGTGGCGGGCGAGACGCTTGGCGAGCGGCTCGAGCGCGAAGAACATGCAGGCGCGCCGTGGGTCGATCGCGCCGTGGTCAGGCCCTTCGCCGAGCCGCTGGCGAAGGAGGGCGGTCTGGTGGCCCTGTTCGGCTCGCTGGCGCCGAACGGCGCCATCCTGAAGCGCTCGGCGGCCGACCCGACGCTGTTCGAGAAGGAGGGCCGCGCGGTGGTGTTCACCTCGCTCGACGACCTCGCGGCGCGCATCGATGCGCCCGATCTCGACGTTACCGCGGACGACTTCCTGGTGTTGCAGAACGCCGGACCGAAGAGCGGCTACGCGATGCCCGAGGCCGGCTACCTGCCGATTCCGGCCAAGCTCGCGCGCGCCGGCGTCAAGGATATGGTGCGCATATCGGACGCGCGCATGAGCGGCACCGCCTACGGCACGATCGTGCTGCACGTCTCGCCGGAGGCCTCGGTCGGCGGGCCGCTCGCGCTGGTGCGCGACGGCGACCGCGTCCGCCTCTCGGTGAAGAACCGCTGTATCGACCTGCTGGTCGCCGAAGACGAGCTCGCGCATCGGCGCGCGGCGTGGCGCGCGCCCGCGGCGCCGCCGGCCCGCGGCTACGCCAAGCTGTACATGGATCACGTGCTGCAGGCCGAGCACGGCTGCGACTTCGATTTCCTGCGCAAGGCCTAGATCCGGCGCGGACTCATGGACCGCTTCGCGCACTACGACTGGCCCTTCCTGGAGGAGCGCCACGCCGCGCTCGCGCGCGAAGCCGAAAGCTGGGCAGCGCAGCATCTCGCGCATGCGCACGACCCGGACGCGGACGCTGTGTGCCGGCGGCTGGTGAAGGATCTCGGCGCGGCGGGACTGTTGCACTACTGCGCGCCAGGAACCGACCACTTCGACGTGCGCTCCATCGCGCTGCTGCGCGAGGTGCTCGCCTACCACGCGGGACTGGCGGATTTCGCCTTCGTCATGCAGGGCCTCGGTAGCGGGCCGATCGCCCTGGCCGGCAGCGGGGCGCAGCGCGAGCGCTACCTGACGCGGGTGGCGGCCGGGCAGGCGATCGCGGCCTTCGCCCTGTCCGAGCCCGATGCCGGCTCGGACGTCGGCGCGCTGTCCACCAGTGCGCGCCGCGAGGGCGCGGGGTGGGTGCTGGACGGCACCAAGACCTGGATCTCGAACGGCGGGATCGCGGACTTCTACCTCGTCTTCGCCAGGACCGACGCGGCGGCCGGCACGCGCGGCATTTCGGCCTTCGTGGTCGACGCCGACGCACCGGGCCTCGACGCGAGCGAGCGCATCGAGATCGTCGCACCGCACCCGATGGCCACCGTGCGCATGAAGGCTTGCCGCGTCCCCGCCGATGCCCTCGTCGGAGCCGCAGGCGAGGGGTTCAAGCTGGCGATGCGCAATCTCGACGTGTTCCGCACCACGGTGGCCGCCGCGGCGCTCGGATTCGCTCGCCGCGCGCTGGACGAGGCGCTCGCGCGCTCCCGCGAGCGCAGGATGTTCGGCCAGACGCTGGCGCAGTTCCAGCTCACGCAGGCCAAGCTCGCCGACATGGCGACCGGAATCGAAGCCGCGGCGCTGCTCACCTACCGTGCGGCCTGGGTGCGCGACGTGCACGCCAGGCGCATCACGAGCGAGGCGGCGATGGCCAAAATGTTCGCCACCGAAACCGCGCAGCGGGTGGTCGACGAGGCGGTGCAGATATGCGGCGGCCTCGGGGTGACGCGCGGCCATCCGGTCGAGCTCTTGTATCGCGAGGTGCGCGCGCTGCGCATCTACGAGGGCGCCACCGAAGTGCAGAAGCTGATCATCGCCCGGGAGCTGCTCAAATGAACTACACCGCACACAAGGACGGCTTTGCGCGCGACAACCTCCCGCCGCGGGACCAATGGCCGGAATTCCTGTTCGAGCTGCCGGAGCTGAAGTACCCGGCGCGCATGAACTGCGCGGCCGAATTGCTCGACGGCGCGCTGGCGCGCGGTCACGGCGGGCGGATTGCGATCCGTACGCCCGACGGCAAGTGCAGCTACGCTCAGTTGCTGGCGCAGGCGAACCGCCTGGCCAACGTGCTGGTGAGGGAAATGGGCCTGGTGCCCGGCAACCGGGTGCTGCTGCGCGGGCCGAACAACCCGATGATGGCGGCGTGCTGGTTCGCGGTGATCAAGGCGGGCGGGATTGCCGTGGCCACGATGCCGCTGCTGCGCGCCAAGGAGCTCATCGACATCGTCAACAAGGCCCGGATCACCCACGCGCTGTGCGACCGGCGCCTGGCGCAGGAGCTCGAAACGGCGCTGCCGGGCTGCCCTACGCTGGAGCGGATCAGGTACTGGTACGACGACGCACCCGGTTCGCTCGACGCGCTCGCCGCGCGCCAACCGGCGACGTTCCGCAACGTCGACACGGCGGCCGACGATGTCGCGCTGATCGCCTTCACCTCAGGCACTACCGGCAAGCCGAAGGGAACGATGCACTTCCACCGCGACGTGATCGCGACCTGCGACTGCTTTCCGCGCTCCTGCCTCAAGGCGAGCAAGAACGACGTGTTCTGCGGCACGCCGCCGATCGCGTTCACCTTCGGTCTAGGCGGCATGCTTTGCTTTCCGCTGCGCTTCGGCGCCTCCACCGTGCTGGTGGAGAGGCTCGCGCCCGAGACCCTGCTCGAGACGATCCAGAACTTCCGCGCCACGGTGTGCTTCACCGCACCGACGATGTTCCGCGCGATGGCGGGCATCGCGAAGAACTACGACATCGCGAGCCTAAAGAAGTGCGTCTCGGCGGGCGAGGCGCTGCCCGATGCGACGCGCCAGCTTTTCAAGCAGGCGACCAGAATCGAGATCATCGACGGCATCGGCTCGACCGAAATGGCGCACATCTTCATCTCGCACACCCCGGAGCGGGTGCGGCGCGGCGCGACCGGTTATCCGATTCCCGGCTACCGCGCCACGGTGCTCGACGACGATGGACGGCCCTGCGCCCCCGGGACGGTGGGCCGTCTCGCGGTCAAGGGTCCGACCGGCTGCCGCTATCTGGCGGATGCGCGCCAGCGCGAGTATGTCCGCGGCGGCTGGAACCTCACCGGCGACGCCTACACGATGGACCATGACGGCTACTTCTACTATCAGGCGCGCACCGACGACATGATCGTCTCCGCGGGCTACAACATCGCCGGCCCCGAGGTCGAGGGTGCGCTGCTCGGGCACACGGCGGTGGCCGAATGCGGCGTGGTCGGCTGGCCCGACGAGGCGCGCGGAACCATCGTCAAGGCTTTCATCGTGCTCAAGCCGGGCCACCAGAAGACGGAGTCGATGGTCGCCGAGCTTCAGGAACACGTGAAGAATTCAATCGCGCCGTACAAGTACCCGCGCGCGATCGTATTCCTCGACGCGCTGCCGCGCACCGAGACCGGAAAACTGCAACGCTTCAAGCTGAGGCTTCGATCATGATGCAAGTCCTGCAGCCGCCGGGCTGGGCCCGGCCCAAGGGCTACTCCAACGGCATCGCAACGCGCGGCGGCAAGCTGGTGTTCATCGCCGGCCAGGTCGGCTGGAGCGCCGACGGTACCTGGCGCGAGGCGGGATTCGCCGGCCAGTTCCGCCAGGCGCTTGCCAACCTGCTGGCGGTGCTCGCCGAGGCGGGCGGCGAGCCCGGGCACGTTGCGCGCCTGACCTGGTACGTGCTCGACAAGCAGGAATATCTGGCCGCGCTGAACGACGTCGGTGCAGCGTACCGCGAGCTCATGGGCAGGCACTATCCGGCCATGACCGTGGTCCAGGTAAGCGGGCTGGTCGAAGACCGGGCGCGGCTCGAGATCGAGGCCACTGCGGTCGTACCCGACTGAGGGGGGGAGATGAAAGTCAACGTCATCGGCGGCGGACCCGGAGGGCTCTACTTCGCCTTGCTGGCGAAGAAGGCTTGGCCGGAGTGGGACATCGCGCTCTGCGAGCGCAACCGCGCGGACGACACCTTCGGCTTCGGCGTGGTGTTCTCCGACCAGACGCTCGACACGTTCAAGGCCTACGATGTGCCGTCCTACGAATCGATCCGGCGCCGCTTCGCCTACTGGGGCGACGTGGACGTGGTTTACAAGGGGCACGTCATGCGCTCCGGCGGAAATGGCTTCTGCGGCTGCTCGCGCGTCGCGCTGCTCGCGATCCTGCAAGAGCGCTGTCGCGAGCTCGGGGTGAAATTCGAATTCCAGCGCGAAGTGAACGACGTCACTGAGTTCCCCGACGCGGACCTGATCGTGGCGGCCGACGGCATCAACTCGCGCATCCGCGAGGCCCACAAGGAGCATTTCCGCCCGAGCGTCGACCTGCGGCCCAACAAGTTCACCTGGCTCGGCTCGACCCGTCCGCTGGACGCCTTCAAGTACTTCTTCCGCGAGACTCCCGAGGGCATCATCCTCGCGCACTGCTACCAGTACGAGCGCGGCGCCTCGACCTGGGTGATCGAGACCGACGGTGCGACCTGGACGAATTTCGGCTTCGACACGAAGAGCGAGGCCGAGATGCTGGCGACCCTGGAGTCGGTGTTCGCGGAGGAACTCGCCGGCCACAAACTGATCGCCAACCGCTCGATCTGGCGCAACTTCCCCACCATCACCAACGCCACCTGGGTAATGGACAACGTCGTGCTCATCGGCGACGCGAAGGCCACCGCGCACTTCTCGATCGGCTCGGGCACCAAGCTGGCGATGGAGGACGCGATCGCGCTTTACGAGGCGCTGATCCGGCAAAAGACGGTGAGTAGCGCGCTGCGCTTTTACGACACGGCGCGGCGGGAGGAGGTCGAGAAGACCCAGCACGCGGCGAGCGTATCGCTTGCCTGGTTCGAGCACATGAAGCGCTACTGGGGTATGGACCCGCTGCAGTTCGCCTTCGGCGTCATGTCGCGCTCGAAGCAGATCACCTGGGAGAACCTCGAGCTGCGCGACCCGGGATTCGTCAGGGACGTTCGGCAGTGGTTCGCGGCGGACGTGCGCGCGCGCGGCTTCGACGTCGATCCCGAAAACCCGCCGGTGCCGATGCTCACGCCGTTCCGGCTGCGCGGCATGACGCTCGAGAACCGCGTGGTGGTCTCGCCGATGGACCAGTACTCGGCCGTAGACGGCGTGCCGACCGACTGGCACTTGGTGCACTACGGCTCGCGCGCGGTCGGCGGCGCGGGGCTGGTCTATATGGAGATGAGCTGCACCTCGCCCCAGGGCCGCATCTCGCCGGGCTGCACCGGGTTGTGGAACGAGGCGCAGCGCGATGCGTTCAAGCGCATCGTCGATTTCTGCCACGCCAATTCGAAGGCAAAGCTTTGCATGCAGATCGGCCACTCCGGGCGCAAGGGCTCGACCCAGCTCGGCTGGGAGCGGATGGACTATCCGCTCGAATCCCGCAACTGGCCGCTCATGTCGGCTTCGCCGATCCCTTACATGGAAGGCGTGTCGCAGATGCCGCGCGAGATGACGCGCGCCGACATGGACCAGGTGCGGGGAGAGTTCGTGCGCGCCGCGCGTTACGCCGACCAAGCGGGGTTCGACATGCTAGAGCTGCACATGGCGCACGGCTACCTTTTGGCGAGCTTCATTTCGCCGCTGACCAACACGCGCCGCGACGCCTATGGTGGCCCGATCGAGAACCGCATGCGCTACCCGCTCGAAGTGTTCCGCGCCTGCCGCGAAGCCTGGCCGGAGGCGAAGCCCATGTCGGTGCGCATCTCGGCGACCGACTGGGCGCCGGGCGGCCTTTCGGGCGAGGACCTGATGGCGCTCGCGCGCATGCTGAAGGGCGCCGGCTGCGACCTGATCGACTGCTCGACCGGGCAGACCGTGCCGCAGCAGAAGCCGGTCTATGGGCGCATGTACCAGGCGCCGTTCTCCGATTGGCTGAGGAACGAAGTCGGAATTGCGACCATGACCGTCGGCGCGATCACCACCGCGGACCAGGTCAACACCCTGCTCGCGGGCGGCAAAGCGGACCTCGTGGCGCTGGCGCGCCCACACCTCGCCAACCCCTACTTCACGCTGCAGGCGTCAGCTTGGTACCAGCACCTGCCGCAGTTGTGGCCGCTGCCGTACCTGTCCGGGCGCGACCAGGCGTTGCGCAACGCGCTGCGCGAGCGCGCCGAATGGAGCGACGTGCGCTTGCGGGCGCGGCCGGCAAGCCACGAGGTCAAGGCGGCATGAGTACGGTACGCACACGCTGTGCCTGGGCGACGAACCCGCTTTCGATCGCCTACCACGACCGCGAGTGGGGCGTGCCGGTGCGCGACGACCACAAGCTGTTCGAGTTCCTGCTGCTCGAGGGCGCGCAGGCCGGGCTGTCGTGGGACACGATCCTCAGGAAGCGTGAGCGCTACCGGAAGGCGTTCGACGGCTTCGACCCGCAGAAGGTCGCGCGCTACGGCGCACGCAAGAAGGCGCAGTTGCTGGCCGACGCGGGAATCGTGCGCAACCGGGCCAAGATCGAAGCGGCAGTGGGCAACGCGCGCGCCTTCCTCGCGGTGCAGAAGGAATTCGGCAGCTTCGCGCGCTACGCCTGGGGCTTCGTCGGCGGCACGCCGCTGCGCGAGCGACGGCCGCGCGGCGCGCCGATCCCGGCGCGAACCGTGATCTCCGACGCGCTGTCGAAGGATCTCAAGCGGCGCGGTTTCAAGTTCGTCGGCTCGACGATCGTGTATGCTTTCATGCAGGCGGTCGGCATGGTAGACGACCATGCACTCGGGTGCTTTCGCCGCCGCGCCGCGCCGCGCAGATGAGAATCGCTCTCCTACTTGCCCTGTTGTTCACCGCCCCCCTCGCGGCGCTCGCCTACGACGCGAACGGGGTGGCGCTCGGCGCCAGTGAACGCGACGTCAAGGAAGCATTCCCCAGTGCGCACTGCCAGCCGCTCGAATGGAAGTCGGCTGCGGCCGAGCGTCGCTGCGACGACGCGCGGATCGCCTTCGCCGGAGTGCGTGCGCGCATCACTTTCTATCTCAAGGGCGATGCGGTGCAGGCCTTCGACGTGCGCTTCGACCCGGACGAGCGCGAGCGCGTGGTGCGCTTCCTGAAGTCGCGCTACGGCGAGCCGATGTCGGACCGCATCGAGACCTTCAGCCGCGAGGGCAAGCCGGAGCGGCGTATGTACAAGGTGCGCTGGGAGAGCGGCCGGGACAAGGCACTCCTGTCGGTGCAGCTCGACCGCCGGCGCGCCCAGCTTGAGGTATCGCGCGGCGATTTCGAGCAGGAAATCTACAAAGTACGATAGCGACGCGCGCGATCGAGAATCAGCCCCAGATCCAGGGCCGGCGCGTGCGGTCTGCCGCCTGCCACGCGGCGATTTCGGACTCACGCGCGAGGGTCATGCCGATCGCATCCAGCCCTTCGAGCAGCGCTTTCTTGCGCAGCGGGTCGATCTCGAAGCGGTGCAGCGCGCCGTCGGGAGCGGCGACGGTCTGCGCCGGAAGGTCTACCCCGAGCCTCATCGGTTCGGTCGCCGCGCCGAGCTGCGCGAGCAGGCCGTCCACGGTCGGCGCGGGCAGGCGGATGGCGAGCACGCCGTTGTGGAAGCAGTTGCCGTAGAAGATCTCGCCGAAAGACGGTGCGATCACGCAGCGAAAGCCCATGCCGGCGATCGCCCACACCGCCATTTCGCGCGAGCTGCCGCAGCCGAAGTTCTCCGCCGCGACCAGGATTTGGGCGCGGCGAAACGGCGCGCGGTTGAGCGGGAAGCCGGGATCCTCGCTGCCGTCTGCGCGGTAGCGCGCCATCTCGAATGCCCAGCGCCCCATCTCCGCGCGCGGCGTTCGCACGCAGCGCTCGATGCGGATGATCATGTCGGTGTCGATGTCGGGTGTCGGCAGCGCCGCCGCGACCGTATCCAGGACGGCGAATTTTTCCATCGCTAAGGGAGAAACCGGCGCACGTCGGCGATCTCGCCCGCGAGCGCGCAGGCCGCGGCGGTGGCCGGGCTGGCGAGGTGGGTGCGCGCGCGCGGCCCCTGGCGGCCGACGAAGTTGCGGTTGGAGGTCGACACGCAGCGTGCCTCGGGCTCGACCAGCTCGCCGTTCGCACCGACGCACAGCGAGCAGCCGGGCTCGCGCCATTCGAATCCGGCGGCGAGGAAGACCTGATCCAGCCCTTCGGCCTCCGCCGCGCGCTTGACCCCGACCGAGCCGGGCACCACCCAGGCCCGCACGTGGCGCGCGACCTTGCGCCCGCGCGCCACCTCGGCCGCGGCGCGCAGGTCCGACAGGCGCGAGTTGGTGCACGAGCCGATGAACACCCGGTCGATGCGTGTGCCGGCGAGCGGGCGACCGGCGGCGAGACCCATATATTCGAGCGCTTCGGGCTTGGCGGCGGCAATCGTCGCGTCGACCGCGATCGTGTCCTCGGGGCTCGTGCCCCAGGTGAGCTGCGGCGCGAGACTGCCGGCGTCGAGTTCGACCTCGCGCTCGAAGGCCGCATCCGGGTCGGACGGCAGGGTCTTCCACCAGGCGAGCGCCGCGTCCCACTGCGCGCCACGGGGCGCGAAGCGCCGGCCCTCGAGCCAGGCGTAGGTGGTTTCGTCCGGGGCCACCATGCCGACCTTGGCGCCGAGCTCGATCGAGAGATTGCACAGCGTCATGCGGCCTTCCATTCCGAGCGCACGCACCGCGGCGCCGGCGTATTCCACCGCGTAGCCGACCCCGCCCGCCATGCCGACTTTTCCGATCAGCGCGAGGATCATATCCTTGGCGTACACGCCCCTCGGCAGTTCGCCCTCGAAGCGCGCCCGCATCGTGCGCGGCTTGCGCTGCTCGATGCTCTGGGTCGCGAGCACATGCAGGATCTCGGACGCGCCGATGCCGAAACCGAGCGCGCCGAGCGCACCGTTGGTGCAGGTGTGCGAGTCGCCGCACACGACCAGCGCGCCCGGCTGGGTGATGCCGAGCTCCGGGCCGATCACGTGCACGATGCCCTGCTCGTCGCCGCCCACGTCGAACAGGCGCACGCCCGCCTTGCGCGTCTCCAGCCGCAGCGAGTCGACCAGCACCTGGGCCCAGTCGTGCGCGCCGCCGGTGCGTCCCGGCGCGGACGAGATCACGTGGTCCGCGGTGGCGAAGGTCAGCTCGGGGTTGCGAACGGACAGGCGGCGCGCGGCGACCTCCGCGAGCGCCTTGCCGCCGCCAAGATCGTGCAGCAGGTGCCGATCCACGTGCAGCAGCGCGGCGCCGTCGCCGAGCTCGGCGATGACGTGCGCGTTCCAGACCTTGTCGAACAGCGTCAGGGCCATCAGCGTGGATACGAGCCGTTGTTGACGTCGAGCGTGGTGCCGTTGACGTACTCGGGGCAGGCCGAGCCGAGCCACAGAATCGCCTGCGCGACCTCCTCCGGCCGGCACACGCGACCGGAGTAGACGCTGCGCATCACGCCGTCGCGGCGCGACTGCGGCAGCTGCCGGTACATGTCGGTCTGGGTCGGCCCGGGCGCGACCGCGTTTACCAGCACCCCGTGCCGCCCGAGCCAGGCGGCGAAGCTCTTGGTGACGTTCAGCAGCGCCGCCTTGCTCGCGCCGTACCACAGGTCCGGGTGGCCGGTGAAGGCCGCCACCGAGCCGACGTTGACGATGCGCCCGGACTTGCGCGCGGCCATCTGCGGCGCCAGCGCCAGCATCAGCGCCACCGGCGCCTCGACGTTGACCGCCATGATCTCGCGCCGGTGCGCGTCGGGGATCGAATCGTAGGGCTCGCAGTACAGCACCCCGGCATTGTTGACCAGCGTGTCGATCGCGCCGAGCGACCCGGCCATGGCCGGGATTCCGGCGACCTCGGTTAAGTCGTACTGCAGGCGCCGCACCCCGGGCGGCAGGTCGCAGCGCGCGAAGTCCTTGTCTAGCGCCAGCACCGTCCAGCCGGCGCCGGCGAAGGCGCGCGCGGCGTGCAGGCCGATGCCCCGGCCTGCGCCGGTGATCAGCGCCGCGGGCATCTCAGGCGGCGAGCCCCGGCATGCCGAAGCCCGCTGCGCGCAGCGCGTCGATCAGACCCTGTTCCTGCGCGCGCTCGAGCTCGACCAGCGGCGGGCGCACGGTGCGCCACTGCGGGTCGTTGCCGAAGTGGGCGATGATCGCCTTCAGCGCCGGGATCATCGGCACCTTCTGTACGATGTTGCGCGTCGCAGTGATGCCGGCCTGCAGCTGATCGGCGTTCGGCGCCTGCCAGTTGCGGTACACCTGGTCGATCGGGCCGGGGTTGACATTGCCGGTCGCGGTGATGCAGCCCTTGCCGCCGTGGCGCATGTTGTCGAGCAGGAACACCTCGCTGCCGGCGAACACATCGAACCCGGCCTTGGCGAAGGCGTCCAGCATCGCCTTGGTGTTGGACCAGTCGCCGGACGAATCCTTGGCGCCGGCGACGATGCCCGGGTACTTCTTCAGCAGCCGCTCGATCAGCGCAAGCGTGATCGGAACCTGCGACACCGGGGGGATGTGGTACAGGTAAAGGCGCAGCCGCTTGTCGCCGACGCGCTCGATCACCTCGGCGAAGTTGCGGTACAGGCCCTCGTCGGAAACGCCCTTGTAGTAGAACGGCGGCAGCATCAGCACGCCGCCGCAGCCCAGCTCGACTGCGCGCCGGGTCATCGCGACCGAGTCGGTCAGCGCGCAGTGGCCGGTGCCGGGCATCAGCGCCGCGGCCGGCACGCCGCCCGCCAGCAGGGCCTCGAGCAGCTCGAGCTTCTCGCCCACCGACATCGAGTTCGCTTCGCTGTTGGTGCCGAAGACGGCAAGCCCGGAGCAGCCGTTGGCCAGCAGCCACTTGCAGTGGCGCACGAACCTCGCTGCGTCCGGCGCCAGGTTCGCGCCGAAGGGGGTGACGACCGGCGACAGGACGCCGGCAATGCGTTGTGGGATTTTCATGGACCCCATTATATGTAAGCGGTGCGCCCGCGGTAGACTTGCGGCAATGGATTTGTCCCGCACTGCGAACATCGACGACCTGCGCGAGCTCGCGCGCCGCCGCCTGCCGAAGATCGTGTTCGATTTCTTCGACGGCGGGGCCGAGGATGAGGTTACCTTGCGAGACAACCGCACCGCGTTCCAGCGTGTGCGCTTCGCGCCCGGGGTGCTGCGCGACGTTGCCAAGGTCGATGCTTCGACCGAGATACTGGGCGGACCGTCGAAGCATCCACTGGTGATTGCGCCGGTTGGTGGAATCGGAATGGGGTGGCCGGGCGGCGACCTGGCGATCGCTCGTGCCGCCGCCGCTTACGGTATCCCGTTCACCCTTTCCACCGCCGCCACGGTTTCTATCGAGGAGGTCGCCGAAAAGGCCTCTGGGCGGCTGTGGTTCCAGCTCTACGTGCTTCATGACCGGGAGTTCACGGACCGGCTGGTCGAGCGCGCGCGCGCCGCAGGCTATGAGGCGCTGGTCGTCACGGTGGACCTGCCGGTGGGCGGAAAGCGCGAGCGCGACACGCACAACGGCCTCGCATTGCCGTTTCGGCCTGGTTGGCGCGAGCTGCTCGCCGGCATCGTTCATCCGTCGTGGGCCTTGAGCGTCGTCGCCGCCGGCGGCATCCCTGAGCTCGTCAACCTGCGCGGATTAGCTGGCCGGCAGCGCGCAGACATGATCTCCACTGCGTCCTCGGTCGGCCAGCAGCACGATGCTTCGTTCGACGACAACGGGCTTGCGCGGCTGCGCGACCTGTGGAAGGGCAAACTGATCGTCAAGGGCATCTCGCGCGCCGAGGACGCCGAGCGGGCGGCCAGGCTCGGTGCGGATGCGGTGTGGCTCTCGAACCACGGCGGCCGGCAGCTCGACGGCGCGATCAGCGCGCTCGAGGCGCTGCCTGCGGTCGCGGCGGCGCTCGGCGGCAAGCTGCCGGTGCTGATCGACGGTGGCGTGCGGCGCGGCGCCGACGCGATCAAGGCGCGCGCACTGGGCGCGCAGGCGGCGGCGATTGGGCGCCCGACGCTTTACGGCGCCGCGGCGGCAGGCGAGGCCGGGGCGCGCCGCGCGCTCGAGATCCTGACCGACGAGATCGAGCGCACGCTCAGGCTGTGCGGCGCACGCACTCTAGCCGAGGTCGGCCCCGACTTGATCGCGAGCTGAAGTCGTGTCGAAGGATCTACCGGTACTGGTTGTCGGCGGCGGCATCGGCGGCCTCGCCGCGGCCCTCGCGCTTGGCCGCAAGGGCCTGAAGGTACGGGTGTTCGAGCAGGGCTCGGAATTCAAGGAGATCGGCGCCGGCATCCAGCTCGGGCCGAACGTATACCGCATGTTCGAGCTGCTCGGCCTGACCGAGGCGATCGAGGGCTACTCGGTACACCCGGACAACATGGTGATGATGGACGGCCTGACCGGCGAGGAGGTGATCCATCTACCGGTCGGCGGCGCCGCGTTCCGCAAGCGCTTCGGCGCCTACCTCTACGGCGTGATCCACCGCGCCGACCTGCACCAAGTTTTTCTCGACGCTTGCAAGGGCGAGCAGAACGTCGAGCTGAACGTGCTGGCGAAGGCACTGCGCTTCGAGCAGGACGGTGCTCGCGTGGCGCTGCACATGGAGGGCGGCGAGCCGATCGAGGGCTGCGCGCTGGTGGGCGCCGACGGTCTTTGGTCGCGGGTGCGCAACCAGCTGCTGGGCGACGCGAAGCCGCGCGTGTCGGGGCACATCGCCTACCGTGCGGTGCTACCGCGCGCCGACGTACCGCCCGATCTTTGGCAGAACAACGTCGTGCTGTGGGCCGGGCCGAAAACGCACCTGGTGCACTACCCGCTGCGCCGCGGCGAGCTGTACAACTTGGTGGCCGTGTTCCACAGCGACAAGTACGAGGAGGGCTGGAACGTCTACGGCGACCCGCAGGAGCTGGAGCAGAAGTTCTCCTCCGAGCGCCCGGAAGTCAGGCGCCTGCTGGCCAAAATCAACGCCTGGAAGATGTGGGTGCTGTGCGATCGCGAGCCGGTGCGCGAGTGGTCGCGCGGGCGCGTCACGCTGCTTGGCGACGCCGCGCACCCGACGCTGCAGTACATGGCTCAGGGTGCCAACATGGCGATCGAGGACGCGGTCGTGCTCGCCGCCTACGTCGAGCTATCCGGCCGCGACTGGGAAAAGGCGTTCCGCTGGTACCAGGACGAGCGCTACCTGCGCACCGCGCGGGTGCAGATCACCTCGCGCTACTACGGCGACCTGTACCACGCCGCGGGCGTGGTGCGCGAGCTGCGCAACCAGTTCCTCGCCCCCAGGCCCGACGCGGTTGCAGACAAGCCGAGCTTCGAGGGCATCGCCTGGCTGTACGACGGCATCAGGGTGCCGGCCGCGCCGCGCGATTAGCGCGCGCCCGACGGTTCCGCGCGACTTGCGCGCGCTTAGGGCTTCTTGGCGTAGGCGATGCACCAGCCCTTGGGGCTGATCGCTCCGGCGACGACGTTGCACTGGCCCATCGCCGAGACTGACTTGCCGGGAATGAACTGCAGGCAGCTGCTGCACTCCTGCTGGCCCTTGGGGTGATCCTGGTACTGCATCGAGGACTTCGACGCGCTGCCTGCCGCCTCGACCGTGAGGGGAATCGCCGCGAGTCCCGCCAGCAAGGCGGTGCCCTTGAGCAGCGCGCGTCGGGAAATCTGCTTACGTCGGCCGTCAGCCATGGTCTGCTCTCCGATTAACGAAAGAGGAATTGACCTCATGCCGCCGGGAAAGTTTGCGCAAGCGCGAGCTGACGCTAGCGCAAGCGTGAGAGGTAGTGCGCGAGCGCCTGCAGCCCTTCGTCGCTCAGCGGATACACCGCGTCCGGCATCGCGGCGACGCCGCCGCCGCGGCGCGCGCCCGACTTGAAGTCGCGCAGCGCCTTGAGCAGATAGGCTTCGCGCTGGCCCGCCAGGCGCGCCACCGCGTCCTTGCCGACGAAGCCGTCCTGGTGGCAGCTCGCGCAATGGTTCGCGATTGCAAGCTGCTGGCCAGCCTCGGTGAGGTCGGGCCGCTCGTCTTTGCCCTGCGCGGTACCGGGCGGCGGCAGCGACGAAAGATAGGCTCCGAGGTTGCGGATATCGGGGTTGCTAAGGCCGGCGGCGATCGCTGTCATCACCGGATCCTTGCGGGTCTCGGTGCGGAAGTACACCAACTGCCACTGGAGAAAATTGTCGGGTTGGGCGTCGAGCACGGGCGCGACTGCGCCCGTCGGCGTCATGCCTGGGCCGTGGCAAGCGACGCAGGACTCGACGAACTTCGCCTTTCCCGCGGCGGGATCGGCGGCGCCCGCGCTGGCGGCGGCTGAAAGCGCCGCCAGCGCGAGAGCTGTCCGAATTACTCTGAAGCGCAGGGCTTACTTGCCGTAGCTGATGCGGTAGATCGCGTTGGCCCAGTCGTCGGCGATCAGCAGCGCGCCGTCCGGGGCAACGATCACATCGGCCGGCCGGCCGTGGAAGTCCTGCTTGCCCTTGAGCCAGCCCGAAGCGAACACTTCCTGCTTGGCGTGCTTGCCTTTCGGGTCGACGATGATGCGCATGATGCGCGCGCCCTGGTACACGTGCCGGTCCCACGAGCCGTGCTCGGCGAGGAAGATGTTGTTCCGGTAGCTCGCCGGGAACATCTTGCCGGTGTAGAACTTCATCCCGAGCGGCGCCACGTGCGCGCCGAGGTTGAGTACCGGCGGCGTGAACTCGGAGCACTTGTGACCCATCGCGAACTTAGGATCGGGGATGTTGCCCTGATGGCAGTACGGATAGCCGAAGTGCTGGCCCATGTGCGAGATATGGTTCAGCTTGTCGCTCGGCGTGTTGTCGCTCAGCCAGTCACGCGCGTTCTCCGAGAACCAGTAGTCGCCGCTGCGCGGATCGATGTCGCCGCCGACGCTGTTGCGCACGCCCAGCGCCCTGATTTCGGCCAGGCCATTCTCTGGATTGACGCGCCGGATCTGCGACACGCTGGTCGGCGGGATGCCGATGTTGAACGGAGGACCAAACGCTAACCAGAGCCAGCCTTGCTTGTCGAACGCGAGGTACTTCCAACCGTGCGAGGTATACGACGGCATGTCGTCGTACACCACTTCGGGCGCGGGCATGTTGTCGAGGCTCGCCTCGGCGTTTGGGTACTTAAGGATCTTGTCGATGTCCGCCACGTACAGTGCGCCGTCGCGGAACGCGATCCCGGTCGGCATCTTGAGGCCCTTGAGAATCACCTTCACCTGCTTGCTGCCCTCGGGCCCGGTGATGGCGTACACGTTGCCGACGCCGAACGCGCCGACGAACAGCGTGCCCTTGTCGCCCCAGGCCATCTGGCGCGCGCTCGGGACGTCGCTAGCCCACAGGCTGATGTGGAAGCCCTTGGGCAGCTTGATTTTCTTCAGCGTGGCCTGGATCTCTTCCATCGGCACGCCGGTGGCGGGCGGGGCTTTCGGGGCGAGGCCCTTCTGCGCTTGGGTTTCGTCTCCCAGGAACCAGTCCGCAGGCGGATGCTCCCAGAACGACTTCTTGCTTGAATCGTAATGCTTGAGACCCTGCGCCTGAGCGGCAGGAACTGCGAACGTTGCGGCGGCGAGCACAACGGCGCCGAGCAACGCCTTAGGGTTGCGTAACACGATGATGCCTCCTCTTATGGACCTTTCTGACCGACAGTTCGAATGTTTTATCTAGGGCTGTCGCCCTCCCTGCAAATGCGTGCAAATTAGGCTCCGCCGCTTCCCGCTTGTCAACGGAGTGGTTCGCAGTCCGCCCCGGCGGGCGCATGCATAATTGCCGGTACGGAGGACAAGTGGATCAAAGTATCGAATGCGATGTACTGGTGATCGGCTCGGGGGCGGGTGGTCTGTCGGCCGCGGTGACCGCGGCCAGGCACGGGCTGGAAGTGATCGTGGCCGAAAAGGACGCGCTGTTCGGCGGCACCACGGCACGCTCGGGCGGCTGGCTGTGGATCCCGAACCACCCGATGCAAAAGGAGATTGGCGTGTCCGACAGCCTCGAGGAAGCGAGCACCTACCTGCTCGACCAGGCGGGCGAGAAGTTCGACCCCGAGCGGGTTGACGCCTTCCTGACGAACGGGCCGCGCATGGTCGAGTTCTTCACCCGAGAAACCGCAGTGCGCTTCGATCCGTCGGCGACGTTCCCCGACTACCATCCCGACGCTCCGGGCGGCAAGCCGGGTGGGCGCTCGATCGTGGCGAGCGCGTTCGACGGGCGCGAGCTCGGCGCCTGGCTGCCCAAGCTGCGCCCGCCGCTGCCGGAACTGACCGTGTTCGGCATCATGATCGGCTCGGGCGCCGAGCTGGTGCACTTCATGCGCTGGTCCAAGTCGCTCGAGTCGGCGGCCTTCGTCGCGCGCCGCCTGCTCGGCCACGGCGTGGCAAAGCTGGTGCACGGGCGCGGCGTCAGGCTCACCAACGGCAACGCGCTCGCCGGTCGGCTGCTGAAATCCGCACTCGATTCCGGGGTTCAGCTTTGGGCTTGCGCGCCTGCGACCGAGCTGATGAAGCAGGGCGGCGCGGTGCGCGGCGCCGTCCTCGAGCGCGAGGGAGCGCCGCTGCACGTGGTCGCGCGGCGCGGCGTAGTGCTCGCCTGCGGCGGCTTTCCGCACGACCGCGCGCGGCGCGCACGGCTGTTCCCGCACCCGGAGCACCATTCGCCCGCGCCGGAGTCGAATACGGGCGACGGGCTTCGGCTCGCCGCGGACGCGGGCGCCAGGATCGACGAGTCGCTGCCCAATGCCGCGGCCTGGGTGCCGGTGTCGCGCGTGCCGCGCGGCGACGGAAGCTGGGGCCTGTTCCCGCATTTCATCGACCGCGCCAAGCCCGGGGTGATCGCGCTGACGAACAAGGGTAAGCGCTTCGTCAACGAGGGCAACTCGTACCACGACTTCATCCAGGCGCTGCTGGCGGCCGGCGAGACATCGGCCTGGCTCGTCACCGACCAGCGTGCGATCCGCGCCTACGGCCTCGGCTTCGTCAAGCCGCGCCCTCTGCCGCTCAGCTCGCACCTCGCCTCGGGCTACCTGCGGCGTGGCGCGACGCCCGCCGAGCTCGCGCGCGCGGCGGGCATCGACGCCGCCACGCTTGAGGCGACGTTCGTCGAATACAACCGCCACGCCGCGCAAGGCGAGGACCCGGCGTTCCGCAAGGGAAGCACGGCCTACAACCGCTTCTACGGCGACCCGGACATCGCGCCCAACCCCTGCGTCGCGCCGCTCGCCACGCCGCCGTTCTACGCGGTCGAGGTCGTGGTGGGAGACCTGGGCACCTACGACGGCATCGTCACCAACGGCAACGCGCAGGTGCTGGACGCGAACAAGCGTCCCATCCCCGGCCTGTACGCAGCCGGCAACGACGCGCTGTCGATCATGGGCGGGAACTACCCCGGGCCCGGCATCACGCTTGGGCCGGCGATGACCTTCGGCTGGCTCGCAGGCCGCCACCTCGCGGGAGCGTCGAACTAGAGCGAGTCGAAGTATTGCGCCATTTGTTCGCGCGCCGCCGCGTCGGGCAGCGGGCCGTGCGCGGCGCCGAGGTTGTCCTTCAGGTGCGCCGGCTTGGCGGTGCCCGGGATGGCGCAGGTGATCGCCGGGTGCCCGATGATCCACTTGAGGAAATACTGCGCCCAGCTGGCGATGCCCAGCTCCTGCGCCCACGCCGGCAGCGGCTTGCCGCGCACGCGGCGAAACGCGCCGGCGCCGGCGAACGGCCGGTTGGCGATCACCGCGACTTTCATTTCCTGCGCCAGCGGCAGCAGGCGGTGCTCGGCGTCGCGCTCGGCGAGCGAGTAGTTGATCTGCAGGAAGTCGTAGCCGCCGCGCTTGAGCCAGCGCTCGACTTCGGCGTAGGCCGAGGCGGTGTAGTGCGTGATGCCGACGTAGCGCACGCGCCCCTCGCTCTTCCACTGCTCGAGCGTGCGGGTGTGGGTGGCGGCATCGAGCAGGTTGTGGATTTGCATCAGATCCATGCGCGCGACGCGCATGCGCCGGAACGATTCCTCCATCTGGCGTATGCCCTCCGCGCGGCCGCGGGTCCAGACCTTGGTGGCGAGGAACAGCCGCTCCCGCAGCCCGAGCTCGGCGACCAGGTCGCCCGCGACCGATTCGCTCGTGCCGTACATCGGCGAGCTGTCGATCAACTTGCCGCCCCCTTGCGCGAACAGGGCGAGCACTTCGCGCAGCGGCGCGCGCGCGGCGGCGTCGCCGCCGACGTCGAAGGTCTGCCAGGTTCCGACGCCGACCACGGGCAGGCGTTCGCCGCTGGCGGGGATCGGGCGCGTGATCGGGACTTCGGTCGTGGACATGGTCGGAGTCATTGCGAGCGCCGCCGGCACGCCGGCGAGCAGGCCGAGCGCGCGCCGGCGCCCAGGGTGAAGCTCGCGGCGAGGCATGCGTTCATTCTAGAATAGCAGCTGCGCGCCGTGGCGCGACAGGGAGGAAGGATGAGCACAGGAGGCTGGATCTTAATTGCAGTGGTGGTCCTGCTCGCGGTTTTCGGCATCACCATCTACAACCGCCTGGTGGCGCTGCGCAACCGGTTCAAGAACGGGTTCGCCCAGATCGACGTCCAGCTCAAGCGCCGCTACGACCTGATCCCGAATCTGGTGGAGGCGGCCAAGGGCTACATCCAGCACGAGCGCGGCACGCTCGAGGCGGTGACCGCCGCGCGCGGCGCGGCGGTGAGCGCGTCGCAGCGCGCGGCCGGCGCACCGGGCGACCCGGCGGCGATGCAGGGCCTGGCGCAGGCCGAAGGCGCGCTGGGCGGGGCGCTCGGGCGGCTGATGGCGGTTTTCGAGGCCTACCCGGACCTCAAAGCGAACCAGAACGTCCTCGCGCTGCAGGAGGAACTCTCAAGCACCGAGAACAAGATCGCCTTCGCGCGCCAGGCCTACAACGACTCCGTGATGCAATACAACACCACGCGCGAGTCGTTTCCGGACAATCTGCTCGCCGGCTTTTTCGGCTTCACCCAGGCCGAGCTGCTGCAGGCGACCGAATCGGCCGCCGAGCGCCAGGCGCCCAAAGTATCCTTCAAGTAATCCTTGGATTTTTTCGAGGCACAGGAGCTCGCGCGGCGGGCCGCGCGGCGGCTGGTGCTGCTATACCTGCTCGCGGTCGCCGCGGTGGTGGTCGCAGTGTGCCTGGGGCTGGGCGTCACCTATGCGCTTGCGGTGATGTCCGGCGCCGCAGCGCCCGCGCGCGACATCGTGATTGACGGCAGGCATCTGGGCGCGGCGTTGCTCGAGATCCTGCGCCATGGCGTGCCGCTCAAGCTGTACGCTTTCGGCGCGGGCGTGACGCTGCTGGTGATCGCGAGCGCCACCCTCTACCGCGTGTCCCAGCTCTCGTCCGGCGGCGAGGCGGTGGCGGACATGGTCGGCGCGCGCCGCGTCGATCCGGCCAGCAGCGACCCGGGCGAGCGGCGCCTGCTGAACGTGATCGAAGAGATGGCGATCGCTTCGGGGGCTCACGTGCCCACGGCCTACGTGATGGATCAGGAACGAAGCATCAACGCCTTCGCCGCCGGTTACTCGCCCAACGAGGCAGTCGTGACGGTGACACGCGGGACGCTGGACGAACTCTCGCGCGACGAGTTGCAGGGCGTGATCGGGCACGAGTTCAGTCACATCCTGAACGGCGACATGCGCCTCAACGTGCGCCTGCTCGGAGTGCTGTTCGGCATCGTGTGCATCGGTCAGTTCGGTCAGTTCCTGATCCGCTCGACCGCCTACCGCACGGTGCGCGTGAGCCGCGAGAACCGCGGTCCGGAAGTTGCGCTGGTATTTCTCGGCATCGCGCTCGCCATGATCGGCTTCCTTGGGCTCGAGTTCGCGCGCCTGATCAAGGCGGCGATCTCGCGCCAGCGCGAGTTCCTGGCCGACGCCTCCAGCGTTCAGTTCACCCGCAACCCCGACGGCATCGCCGGCGCGCTCGACACGATCGCCGGCTCGCAGCGCTTGACCCTGGTCCACAACGCGCATGCCGAGGAGCTGTCGCACATGTTCTTCGCCCAGGGCGTGGCGAATTGGATGGGCAGCCTGTTCGATACGCATCCGCCGATCGAGGAGCGCATCCGGCGGGTGCGGCCCGGGTTCCAGCGCAGCCGTTACCGCGCCGCGCGCGCGGCTTTGCTCGGCAGCGGCGAAAAGCCGGTGGCGGTGCTGGACGATGCCGGCAACGTGGTGAAGACGGTCGGCGGCGCGGACCGAAGGCTGGAGGCAGCGCGCGCGACCGCGGCGGTCGCCGCCGTGGCGGCCTCGGTCGGCAATCCGACTGCGGCGCACGTCGACTTCGCGCAGAAGCTGCTGGCCACGATCCCGCCGGCGCTGCGCGCCCGGCTGGCCGACCCGGAGGGCGCGCAGCAGGTGGTGTTCGCGCTCGCAATCGCCGGCGACGACGCCTCGCGCGCGGCCAAGCTCGCCGAGCTGCGCGCGCGACGCGGCGAGGACACTTCGCGCGCGGTGGAACAGGCCTACGCGGACACGAGCCGGCTCGACCGCGGCTATGCGCTGCCGCTGCTCAGCCTCGCCCTGCCGGCGCTCAAGGGTCTGCCCCAGCCCCGGCGCGACGCGCTTGCCGCGGACCTGGCGAAGGTGGTCGAGGCCGACAGCAAGGTGACGCTGGCGGAATTCGTCCTGGCGACGATCCTGCGGCAGCAGCTGCGCGAGGGCGCCGGGAGCCCGATTCCGACCCGCTACCGCGCGCTGAGCGAGGTCGACGAGGACCTGCGTACGGTGCTGTCCCTGGTGGCGCACGCCGCACTCGCCGATACCGCGCTGGCGTACGCCAAGGGCGCTGAGTACCTGACGCTCAACGTGCGCGAGCCGGTGCCGCCGGCGCAGCTGTCGACCGGGCGGATCGGCGATGCGCTCGAGCGCCTGCGCCTGCTCGCGCCGCTCGCCAAGCCGCGCGTCATCAAGGCCTGCCTCGAGGTCGCGAGCGCCGACAACATCATCACCCTGGCGCAGGCTGAGCTCACGCGCATGGTGGCGGCGACGCTCGATTGCCCGCTGCCGCCGGTAATGGCGACGCTCGACCCGGCGGCCCTGAAGTGACGGATCCAAAGCGTCTTGCGGCGGACCTGGCGCAGGCGATCGCAGGCGAAGTGCGCTTCGACTCGGGCGCGCGCGCCGCGTATAGCGCCGATGCCTCGAATTACCGCCAGGTCCCGATCGGAGTGGTGCTGCCGCGCTCGGTCGAGGACATCGTCGCCGCGACGGCAGTGTGCCGCGCCCACGACGTGCCGATCCTCGCGCGCGGCGGCGGCACGGCGCAGAACGGCCAGAGCGTGAACGTCGCGGTGGTGATCGATTGCTCGAAGTACCTCAACCGCGTGCTCGAAGTCGATCCGCAGGCGCGCTGCGCGCGGGTCGAGCCCGGCGCGGTGTGCGACGCGCTGCGCGATGCGGCCGAGCGGCACCGCCTGACCTTCGCCCCCGACCCGGCGACCCACTCGCGCTGCACGCTCGGCGGCATGATCGGCAACAACTCCTGCGGCCCGCACTCGGTGATGGCGGGCAAGACGGTGGAGAACATCGAACGCATCGAGGTGCTCACGTACGACGGCGCGCGCTTCTGGTGCGGGCCGACCAGCGACGAGGAGGCCGCGTGCATCGTCGCCGCGGGCGGCCGCCGGGGCGAGATCTACGCCCAGCTCAGGGCGCTCGCGGACAAGTACGGCGACCTGATCCGCGCCCGTTTCCCGAAGATTAGGCGGCGCGTGTCGGGCTACAACCTGGATCAGCTCTTGCCCGAGAACGGCTTCAACGTGGCGCGCGCGCTGGTCGGCTCGGAGGGCACCTGCGCGCTCACGCTCGCGGCCGAGGCGACCCTGGTGCAAAGCCCGCAGCACCGCGTGCTGCTGGTGCTTGGCTTTACCGACATCTACCAGGCCGGCGACGTGGTGCCGCAGGTGCTCGCCGCGCGCCCGATTGCCTGCGAGGGACTCGACGAAAGGATCATCGGCGGCCTGCGCGAGCGGCGCCTGAAGCTCGAGGACGTCGGCTTGCTGCCCGAAGGAAAAGCCTGGCTGATGTGCGAGTTCGGCGCCGACTCGGCGGCCGAGGCGCTCGCCCAGGCGCGCTCGCTCGAGGCCGCGCTCGGCGCGCGCGGCGACGTCAGCCGCTGGCTGATCGAGGACAAGGCGATGATCGGGCGCATGTGGACCCTCCGCGAAACGGGCGCATCGGCCACCGCGCTCAACCTGGGCGGGCAGGGCCCGGATCCAGTGGTCGGCTGGGAGGACGCCGCGGTCGATCCACTGCGCCTGGGCGATTATCTGCGCGAATTCCAGGCGCTGATCGACCGCTACGGCTACCGCACTTCGCTCTACGGCCACTTCGGCGACGGCTGCATCCACGCCCGCATCACCTTCGAGTTGCGCACGCCCGAGGGCCTGGCGCACTGGCGCCGCTTTCTCGCCGAGGCGGCGGCGCTGGTGGTGAAGTACGGCGGCTCGCTCTCGGGCGAGCACGGCGATGGCCAAGCCAAGGCGGAGTTCCTGCCCGCGATGTACGGGCCGGAGCTGATGGCCGCGCTGCGCGAATTCAAGGCGATCTGGGACCCGCACGACAGAATGAACCCGGGCAAGCTGGTCAGCGCGCGCGGCACCGTCTACCGGGCCGACCAGAACCTGCGCCTGGGGCCCGAGTATCGCCCGGTGACCCTCGCCACCCGCCTTGCGTTCAAGTCCGAGGTCGGCGACGGCTTCACGCGCGCGACCGAGCACTGCATCGGCATGGGCAAGTGCCGCGCCGCCTCCGGCGGCACGATGTGCCCGAGCTACCGCGCGACCGGCGAGGAGCGCTACTCGACCCGCGGCCGGGCGCGGCTGCTGAACGAGATGCTGCGTGGCGAGGTGATCACCGACGGCTGGGCGAGCGAAGAGGTGAAGGAGGCGCTCGAGTGGTGCCTCGCATGCAAGGGCTGCCGCAGCGACTGCCCGACGCATACCGACATGGCGAGCTACAAGGCGGAATTCCTGTCGCATTACTACGAGCATCACGCGCGGCCGCGCCAGGCGCATTCGATGGGACGCATCGGCGAGTGGGCCCCGCTCGCGGCGCGCGTTCCGTGGCTGGCGAACTTCCTGACCCAAACGCCGGGACTGGCCTCGATCGCCAAGCGCGTCGCGGGCGTGGCCCCGGAGCGAGGCCTGCCGCGGTTCGCGTCGAGGACGTTTCGGTCGCAGTTCGATTCGAAACTGCGCGAGGGTGATCGAGTCGTGCTGTTCGCCGACACCTTCAACAACCACTTTCGTCCTGCCACCGCGCTCGCGGCGCTCGAGGTGCTCGAGGCCGCGGGTTGCGCGGTCGAGGTGCCGCGCGAGCGCGTCTGCTGCGGCCGGCCGTACTTCGACTTCGGCATGCTCGATCGCGCCCGCGTTTCGCTTCAGAGGTTGGTCGCGGCGCTCGCGCCGCGAGTCGCGGCCGGCGCGCCGCTGGTGGTGCTGGAGCCGGGCTGCCTGTCCGTGTTCCGCGACGAGCTGGTCCAGCTTCTGCCGGGCGATGCGGGCGCGGCGCAGCTCGCATCGCGCGCGGTGTCGCTCGGCGAGCTGCTCGCGGCGCGCCACTGGCAGCCGCCGGCGATCGGCGGGCGCGCGCTGCTGCACGGCCATTGCCACCGCAAGGCGCTGGGCGGCCTCGAGCCCGAGATCGGGCTGCTGCGCGCGGCCGCGGTCGAGGTGGCCGCGCCCGACACGGGTTGCTGCGGGATGTCGGGCTCGTTCGGCTTCAAGCCGCAGCACTACGCCGCTTCGCGCCGCATCGCCGAGCTCGCGCTGCTTCCCGCGCTGCGCGCGGCCGGCGACGACGCGATGGTGATCGCCGACGGTTTTTCCTGCCGCGAGCAGGTAGAGGACCTCGCGGGTCGCGAGACGCTGCATCTCGCCGATGCCCTGGCGCGCGCGCTCAGGGCCGCGCGTTGAGCGTCGAAACCCTTTCGTTCGCCGCGCTGGCGCTCGTCGCTGCGGCATTCCTGCTTGCCGGATTAACCCACGGCGCGCTCGGCTTCGGCTTTCCGATCATCGCGACTCCGCTGGTGGCGCTGGTGATCGACGTCAAGACCGCGATCGTGCTGGTGGCGCCGGTGACGCTCGCGGTGACGGTGCTGTCGGTGGTGCGCGGCGGCGGCTGGCGCGAGTCGGTGCGCCGTTTCTGGTTCGTGCCGTTCGGCCAGGGTACTGGCAGCTACCTCGGCACGCGCCTGCTGATCGGCGCGGATCCGACCCCGTTCCTGCTGGTGTTGGCGCTGATCATCCTGTTCTACCTCAGCTTGGAATGGCTGCGGGCCGGGGAAAGCGCGCTGGTCAAGCACCATGCCGCCGGATTCGGCCTCGGCTTCGGGCTGATCGGCGGAATGTTCGAGGCCACCGCCAACGTTTCGGTGCCACCGCTGCTGATCTATTTCATGCTGCTTGGGCTCGCGCCGCTGCCGACGGTGCAGGTGCTTAATCTGTGCTTTTCCGTGGGCAAGGCGGCGCAGGTCGGGACCTGGGCGCTGTTCGGCGCGGTGCCGGCGCAGCTTTGGCTGGCGAGCGCGGCGCTCGCGCTGCCGTCGATCGCTGCAC
>JADEYI010000498.1_pt1 | contig 52709 bp, 96 predicted proteins | sample 8542331 | NCBI WGS metagenome assembly JADEYI01 (sample SAMN16510988, study PRJNA670497) | mine drainage metagenome | isolation source: biofilm near Copperflume 1 | place: Germany: Marsberg coppermine Kilianstollen | collected 2018-02 | reverse complement strand
GGCGTCAGCCCCGGCCCCTGCCACCACCAAGGCCACCCTCGTGGGCTATGGCCGCCACCTGCTAGCCACGGCCCCAGCCCCGGGCCCGGCCACTGAGAAGGTCTTCACCGCTTACTATGGCCGCCACTTGTTGGCGTCAGCCCCGGCCCCTGCCACCACCAAGGCCACCCTCGTGGGCTATGGCCGCTGAGCGTCAAGCTCGAAGGTGCGCAGCTCCTGATTGTACCCGCTCTTCGGAATCTGGAAGTTGAGAAGCAACGCCACATCTTTGAGAAGTACGGTGCTTGCAGACCACCTCCTCCAAACTAATTCTTTGCTGGGGTACCCAGATTGGCTTTCTGACTCTTTTGAAGGTAATGCACTGAGTGAGGACCAATGGGGTGTTGAGGATTTTTTGTTTGCTGTCTGCAGGTCCGCTGCTGTCCGCACTGCAGTTGCGATCAGGGGTCTAAAGCAGTTGTGCAGGTGCACTGCTCTGTCGTGGCGTGCAGCTTTTGGTTCTCCCAGACAACGAATGAGGGGAACTTTGGTTCTCCTAGACAACGAATGAGGGGAACTCCTGCGCCAGCTGCTGGCCGCAGCAGACCGTTTCGCCGTGGCAGCGGCATTTGGGCATGGTCGATTGTCAAAGGTTCTCTGTACAAGTCATCCTGTTCAGTATTCGAGTACCTTCCTGTATGTTCTTCCTGTGTTCTTCAACATCCAGGAGGGTGATGTTTTCCGCCTGGAGATGGCAGTTTACACCATGACGAAAAGTATGCTTTATTTTCACTCTTGTTTGATCACCCGAGCCTGAAAATAGGAGCGCTCAGGGAATCAGCACATTGCAGATAAGTGTGGGTGAACGTTCGGATTGACCGCTTGTATGCTGCATCCGGGTGCTGGAAATCACAAGTCACGTAAGCTCTAATTGTTGTGAACACATATGGGGCCATGCATGTCATAGTGCCCATTGCTCGGCAGAGGCACAACATTATGTGCACACTTTGTGTGAGGGATCTTGAGTCAAATGAACACAACATGGGTTTGGGGCTGTGGTGACTGATTGCTTGTCTTGTCTCCTGATGCACTGCATCTTGGATGGCGCTCTTTTGCAGCCTCATGTGTGACTGTCTCCTGTAAAAAGCTTTTTTGCCGTAACATGTTAAAAGTTTTGCTTTATACATTGTACGCAATGCACATATAATAAAAGCTAGTAGCTGTACATGGGCGCATTCATCTCATGATCACACCAGCGTCAGTGAAGTCTGGCATACTTTCTTGCACATGCGTTATAACTATATTAATTAATGGCTAGTCACATCGTTGATGGGCATGAGCTTCACTCTCTGCTGAGGCACAGTCAGATGATATCAGCGCTGTCTGTTACAGCCCTTGCTGCAAACCACATGGGAACGGCGGTACATTCTACGTATTGCTGCAGCTGGGTCTTGATTGGGAGTCCCGGTCATGCCAGAGCTTGTGTTTTGAGATGAGCACCCTAATTTACAGGATCCCCTAGTTGCTATCTAATTCATTTGGTAAGCATACGCAACGTGTGACGGGTCAGTCAAGACAGTTCAACATTTCAAATGTGACGTCATGGTGTAATTATCAGACAATCGACTTCAATAACACACCTTTGCGACACAACAGTTCAGGACGAACACACACACTCCAACAGACCCCATTAGGTGATCTCAGCAGGCCGCATGTCTTGCCTACCAGGAAGCTTGATCACCAGCAAACCTATGGAAGACCTCGGCACCTTCTTCACACTGAAATCAGCAGGGCCCTACCTATTGTGACTCTACAGATACAGGTGTACTGCAGCTCAGCTGAGTGTCACAGTGTCTTGGTAGGTAGGAATACCAAGTCTAAGAAATGCCTGCTCGTCAGACAAATAACAGTCCCGCCCTCAGCTTCGGCAGGAATCCTTCAGCTCCTCAGCCAGTTGTGTAGTCACCATGGTCATGCTCCAACATGCTTTTGCACACACACAAGCAGATGTCAGACTCCGTGAACTAGACTGTCTTCCACTTGGTTTCTGGGGCAACTGCTGAAGGATGCACATGATCTGCTAATCGATGTGCTTGCACAGGGCAAGCATGTGTTGCTACCAAGGAGCAAGACAGGGGCTTTGGGCTTTCCTGCACAAGGGCAGAGCAGCATATACATCCCAAAGCATCGTACCTCTTGGAATGCCTCACGATCGCCCGACCCACTGCATTGATCCAATCCTCCTTTTCCTGTTAAGAGCACCACCCATCACTACGTAAGCCGCTCAAATGCTTGCTCTCCCCTGGACATCAAGCTGGCCGGACAGGCTAAAGATGTTGGACGGAGGCTACTGTGATACATTGTATATTAAATTCAGAGATAGATCTTCACCTTGTCTGTGTCTGCAATGAAGAACATGCTGTCGTCAGTGGTTGACACCTCGAAGGCATGTGGCTTGTTCAAGATGTCCTCTGCGCCCTTGATGGAAAGGCAGCGGTTCACCTGTTCACAGAGACTGCATCAATTGCCCCATTGACAGCCAGAAGTAAATCCTGTGAGCACTTGTCCTGCAAGATGGCATGCACCTCACTGCCCGCTCTTTGCCTTGTGCATGAAATTGCTGGGGTGATTGCTGGAGAGAGGTGACAGTCAATGGGGCAGCAGACTGTGTCAAGGCTGTGTCTTGGGCAATGGCTCGACAAAAAGAGCCTGAAGAGCAAGTATGAAAGGCAGATGGCTAACCTCAATCACGCCGCGAGGAATGGAGTCCTGCAATGGCAAACCACAAGCTCTTCAGCTTTCAATCGCAGACTGATTGATGCACATGTGCCAAATCATGAGGGCGGACGCATGAGCCTTACCGGTGTCACAATGTCCGACTTGAACCAGAATATCTTCCCCTGCTTCAGGACAAACCACCTGCAAAGTGACAGTGCCAGTCAGGAGCCTTTCTCTTTAGGCTCGTCTTCAAGAACGTGAAGCCAAAAGGACTGCCGACATCTGTGGGTAAGAAATGGCTTTCACCTGCGCCTCCATGTTTTTATGTAGTCACCTGGCCGAACGAGCACACAAGGTGGTGAGAGAGGGTGCAGTGCCTAGACTTGACAGAACAAATATAACCATGCTTCGAATGCAAATAGTGGATGCCCAGCACAAGCAGTGTATCGTGATATGAAGGCTGAAGGTGATGATCGGCCATCATACCCTGTTTCATGAGCCAGCCAGCTCGCTCTGCGCCGTGCCAGTACTCAACATCACCAAAGTTTCCTTTTCCTTTGCCGAACAAATTGTTCAGCACTGTGCCCATCTCTTCAATTCAAACGATTCGTCTTATACTGTCGACTCCAATGGCAATATACAAGAGACTAGGTTGCCAGTGCCACAAGGCGCGCCATCCTTGCAGAAATTCTTCTGTTTACTAGCACCCAACACAGTGGTATATATCTTATTGAAAGGTCACACAAAGAACACTGTTGATGATGTCGATGATCAACTTCATCAACTCATATCACACTGCACTGCAGGAAACTTGCCCAGACTCTTGCGATCCAGCATGACCTTTCTGGACCCCTGAGGCAAGGGCCATAACGATGATGTGATAAACCCTCGTAAGTTGAGTCAAGTTGACATCGAGTGCGTTTCTTAAGGCCCTCTACGATCCAATACCTCCATTGTGCATAATATAGGCGACTAGTTGAGCATTGCTGCGCCTGCTAGTGTCCGTGTGCAACAGAACGTCATATTGCTCATCTGCTAGGATGCAATCTTCCTCTAGTCAGAAGCACGTTAAATAAAGGCAAAAATAGATAGTATATGACATCTTGGATATACGTTAAAGCTCTTGAGGAACAGTGTATTTGAAGTGCAGTAAGACTCGTGCACTGTACCGAAGGTCCAGGCACCTTTTAGCTGTAATTGCAGCAAATTTTCTGCTGCGGCAGGTCTGAGGATCGTACGTCACGTCATGTTCTCTTAGGTGGTAGCTTTATCTGTGGCTTACTTCGTCACTTCTAACGGCCTGAAAAAAGAGAGCACTCAGCTAGCGGATTGAAGTCTGAGGACAAGGCCAGTTAGAAGATTTGTACCTTGATTCCAACTTAGCGCAGGCTTTGACAAATCCTATCCGAGCAACTCATGAGCCTGGTTGGAGAAGCAGCAGTAGAGAACAGGGCCGCGGAGTTGCCATCCAGGGCTGCAAGTCCTGCAAGATGGGCTGGGCGTCCAGCCACTGAAAGCCTTCGGAAATCAGACAGCATGCGATCCGCCGGCAATGCTGGACAGCCTGTGTCTTCTGGGGATGGCCCACCGCGGGCCAAGCGGGCCAGGAGGTACTAATTCAGCACATGTGCCTGCTACAGCAGCACCTTGCAGTAGCAGCAAGCACTCAGCCCTCTGCATGACATCCATGACAGGCTTTTGCCAGCATGCATCTGCATCTGCAGCATGTCTTAGTCTTCAATTCATGATCAGCTCTTTGAGAAAATGTTTTGCCCCTATCATCTATTGCGACGTCCTTGGCGTGGGTGCTGTCTTGGCACCTCGAGCTGCGCAGCGGGAACAGCCATCTTGTTGCAGTTGAACAGACGCCGTTCATCAGAAGTCCAGTGGTGAAGACTGCGGTGCTCTGCAGGGAGGCAGTGACGCGCGTGTGGGAGTGGCTGGATGTCTCAGTGAGCCGTGAGGCATCGGCATCACTAGGCGGCGCAGACTTTGGGCACATGCACCTGTCTGAGGGGTCCACTGCGACCACAGCAATAACCGCAGCCCCGCCCTGTGACGCTGTCGAGCCCTGCGTCAGCAGCCTTCCGGACGCCCAGGCATGCACCTGTGCCTGCTGTATGTGCACCCACACAGTGCTCAAGAAAAACCACTAGCAAGTGCCCTGCCAACTCAATGCAGCAGTGGCAATCCTATGGCATTGCGCCCTGAAATATGCCCTGCATGGTTTGGGCCGCTTGCGGGCATTAGAGGCGCGGCGTAGCAGCTGGGGGAGGGAGGTTCGATGCCCAGCATTGCGCATTGCGCTAGCCTCAGATTGGGGTCCATTGCATTGTGTTGGTGAGAGTTGGGGATGCATGGCAGGCGTTAGGGGAGGCCTCGGATGGGATCCTGCTGCAGCCTGGCAGCCTGAACACCACCGCCCACATCGACAGGGCTCTTTTTCGCAGCGCCTCCGCTGCGCAGGTGCGCTCATCCCCTGCTCTGCAGCATGCACGCTGTGTATCAGCAGCTCTGTGGTAGCTGACTGCCTGATTTTTCACCTGGAACGGCGGTGCAAGGAGCGAGAGCTCTGACAACTCTGCTCACCTGCGAACCAATTTGACCCTCCATATCCATATTTACCTCTGTGGATGCTGCTTGTTCTTTGATAATCTGTTCTGAATGGGAACTCAGAGAAGTTACACAGCCATTCAAGCAGTCGAGCACAGAATTCTTGTGCGCTGCAGGGTCCGGATGAGGCCAGCAGCAAGCGGCATGAGGCAGCGGGCAGCCCAGCTAACTTCAGCCTGGAGGCGCGAGGCTCCTCCACTCCAGTGACACCCGACGCGGGCCAGCCGACCACAGAGGACGCCCCGCCAAGCGGTCCAGAGGCGACCGGGCCCGGCCCCGTGGAGGAGGGAACGGGAGCAGATGCGCGCCCGGTGACGCGGCAGGTCTCGCGCAAGCGCAAGCACGATGAGGACTTGTGCGGCGAGGGCGGCTCGTTTGAGGCGTTGCCTCCCGCACGGCCAGATCAGGCGGCGGAGGGTGAGGAGAGCGCTGCTGTGACGGACCACGGTGACCGCTGGCAAAGCGGTGCTTAGTCGTGCTGACCGGGCCAGCGTTGGAAAACACGCTGTGTTCTGTTTTCCAGATGAACAAGCGGGACATCCCTCAATCTCTCAGACGTACCTTGTGCAATTGGCTCTCCAATGCTTCGAATAAATGTCTGTCATCTGTCACTTTGTTGAATGCAGCTGCGAACAAACGCCATGACCAGTTGTTTTATTTCTCTGCTGACTTGTTGCCTCCCGTTCTGTACACTTGCTCTCCCTTCCTGTACAGCTGCTTACATGTACAAGAGTTTAATTTAGCACTGGCTGCTCATCGTCACCGACTGTAGCTTTCAACCTGCTGCTGCAAAAGCTTCTGAGATACCATCGTGACTGCAGTTTGGATAAAGCTTTCATGATTTGGCTCCACCATCCTTGTAAAAACGAATATATCGTGATTGCCCCAAGGGAGTGAGCGGGCACTTGAGCGGCAGATGCATAGATGCATGTGCATTGCTGTTCTTTACAGAAATATTTTGAGCTGGACTGCAATCAATGCATGTGTGCTTGCACCAAAGCTGGCCGCATACAATCCGCACTACAAGACCATCAAAACCGCATGCATGACTATAGGACTTACAACCACTTATTCTAATTTCACAAACTATGATCAAGGAAAGTGATAGGGAAAGCAATCTGATTGTAACAATTCCCAAAACCTGGCCTTTGCCAATGCAGTACCGTACTGCATAGGCAAAGTCGGTGACTTTGATTGATCGAGGACTCGAGACCCCTAGGGTTGGTATGATATCATACCAACCCTCCAGCAGATTGATGATGCGTCTACAGACAAATTCTCACTTCCTTTCGCCCCATTTGGGGCTCATCATATGCTCCTGTTCCTGCGGCTGCAGTCACGATGACTGGCAAATGCAATTGGCAAGCATATGGTTTAAGGTGCACGGGCCTAATATGCGGAAGCAACCATTGCAAGCTGCCACCGCTGCCACCACTGCCACAAAAATCTCGCTGTTGCGCTGGTTGCAGCCATTCTACATATCCCAATCGCCTATTGATGCGAACGCCACTTGCGCCTTCAGACTCAAATGACCATATTGGATCCCTGCCGTCCCTGCTACCGGTGCCTCACATGTATTGCCTTACATGTGTATCCGGTGGACTCGATTCCACAAATCTTCAAACTCTTAAGTATGAATTTCAAATAGCCCCATTGCTAGATATTCGTCGTCACAGCGCGGGCTGCAGCCGGCCGCTGCGCGCGCGCTGCCACTCCCGCAGCACAGCCGCCTCGAGCGCGGCGCGGCCCATTACGGGCTCCAGCTCCACGAGGCCCCCATTGTCCCCGGGAACGCCGTCGCGCGCCGTGGCCGCCCCCGCGTACAGCCGAGCAAGCGGCCGCAGCGCCGGGTGTGGCTCGCGCGGCGCGTCGGCCGGCGCGACAGGTACGCCCTCCGTCGCGACGCCCAGCGCCACCGTGCCTGCAATGCCACGCGCGCTTGTCAGTCGGTTCTGAGAGTCAAGGCCCATCTTCTTGTCTGCTGGTAGAAGCAGAACAGCAGCAGCTGTCAAGTCGCCTACTGGATTCTCCATGGACGGATCTTCATGAGTGCACCAGGAGAGAACACCATATTTTGCAAAAAGTACTTTGATAAATGGCAGATGGATTGTGCTTTCATGTTCAGGACAATGAAGCACTGGCTGTACAGGAATGCATCCAACATATGCAGCTCCTGCATGCCTCAGGCCTCAGTTGTACAAGGAGCATGTCAATGGACTGTTCGGAGAAGACGATAGGATACTATCATGGAATGGTGCTCTCACCAGCAAAGAGTTCTTGTGCAGTGGCCGGGAGGTCGGCGCCGAGGGCGGAGGCGGCCTCCGGAGAAGCCGAGCGGAAGCTGGCGCGCACCACGAGCCGGCCGGGCCCGTCGGCCAGGGCCGCGACGGCCGGGGGCGGCGCCGGCAGAAGTTGCGCAGTCAACACCAGCGCCACCGAAGCCTTCCACCATGTCCGCCCTGCACCAAGTGGATGAATGACTCCATAAAGACCCATAAATGTAATGATTGATGAGAGAGATGCCAACGCCCAACAGAACGGCATCTACCACTGCCCCTCGTTACCACTTATTCACACTCAAGTACAGCCCACAACTTACCGTTGTAGGCGGCTAGGAAGCCGCCCTGCGCCGGCAGCACGTGCAGCGCGACGCGGTTCAGCCGGCTGCGCTCCAGAGCCGACAGTATCGCCAGCCCGCCTCCCACGCCTGCTCTTGTCGCAGTGCCCACCGCCTGCCACTCTGTGCACACACACAAGCCACGAGCCTTCCTTGTGCATGATGGGTGTACCCAGTGAAACAGAATTTATCTTAATCTTTACTCTGTGATGACTAACGCATTGTGTGATTGTTCTGCAGCACTGATTCCATACGCCCTCAGTAAGCCCTGGGTGGGGTAGGGTGACAGAGATGGAGGGTTAATCCACGTTGTCGGCTACTCCAGCTTGATGCTGTCGCTTCGGCTGTAGACCGGTAGGTTGCTATCTTCAACAGTCTGCAGCTTTGTGCCTTCAGAAAAAGGGGTGGTGGACTAGCAGGATAAGTCGGAAGTCAGAATTGTGGGGTCAAAGGGGTTATAGCCAACCTGAAGGCATGGAGGCCCACTGCTGGAAGAAGACATCGGGCGGGGTGGTTTCTGGCTCAGCCAGCAGCTGCATGGGTGAGATGGTGAACAGCTGGCAGCGCAGGCTCGGCTCGTCTCCTGTGCAGTGCAAACGTCAAGTTAAAGCCCGTATTGAGTGACAATAGAAACAACAGTATTCAATTGCCAGGTGTGCAATGCCACCCTAAATTGCCTTTGAGTCAGGGACCTGGAAGCTGCTCAGACAGTTCACAGAGACACAGAAATAAACAAGCAACACAATATTGATTGCCTATTTCCATGTCCTTCTGAACAGTCCAAGCAGTCCCCTAAGGTCGACCAATTACTTGACAGGAGAAGTCCACATCTTCTATTAGACACCCTCTGCTTTCTTGAACAACTGTTTGTATGTCGACCTTCTCACTGCAATTTCTCACCTGGCAGGACGGCAACCCTGGCAGGGAGCAGGATGAATGCTTGGACGCTCAAGCGGCCGAAGCCGAGCACTTTGAAGCCCAGCCGCCACGTCAACGCCTCGCCAGCAGGGATTGAGGCCAGCTTGTGCACTGGGGGGAGCTTGATTGCCGGCACCATGGGACCTCCAAATGCCAACCTGCATTTTATGAACATTTTAGAAGGAAGGTCTTTGTTGCAGGCGACATACAGTGTGTTTTTGGAGAAAAATGCATGTGCATGGCTGATGAGCAGGGGAATCACACATAAGACGTGGTTTTGGAGCAGCGAGCATGTGGATGGCTTATGAGAGCGGCCAGCAGCGCACTTTATGCCGGCATTTTTTATCTCGATAGTGAGGCGGTTGCGGGCTTGGAATTGAAACGTCAGCGCTGATGTGGCCACGTCGAGTTGATGAGTCACCCTCAGCTGCAGCGGGTCACCGGCAGCCGTCAGCTCCCGCCATGTTGGTTCGCCCGGTACGCTTGTTGCCAGGCGCAACACCTGCACGTCCATGTCAGGCCTTTTACTTGAAGAAAACATAGACTGCATTTCTGCCAATTATCTCGAGTCGCTTTGCTACATACATGCAGAATGCTGGCAGCCTGGCTAGCTGCTAAATGGCTTGAACATCAGATAATGAGAGTGCATGGCGAAGCTTCCAGGCAAATGCTGTGGAAGTCTGCCTGTGCCTCAAGGCTGAAGCTTTGCTGCACTATCTTACCTCAGCAGGACAGCAACATTGCTGAACAGGATAATTAAGATGCGCACCTCCAATTTGCTGGGGATGCTGCTGAGTTCGGGCAGGGCCGGTGGATCACGGGAGTGGCCGTCCCGAGGGCCGGCCTCTGTGACCGCCGCGCGCACCGCGGACCGTAATCGCCAGTACCTTGACCCGCGCTTGGTTTCCTGCAGCATCGCGCTGGTGGGAGATGCCAGCGGGCACCTGGCGAGCAGCAGCCAATATATAAGAGAAATCCGAACATCTGCACCCATATCAGATTGCAAAGTAGTCATCCAAGCATGGCATGGTCACAGGACATAACTGCATGTTTATGCTGAGAGGAGTTGTATTCCTGCGCGTAAGGCCAGCCTTTGTGCATGAGAAGGAAGAAATTTAAATGATGTCCTGGTGCATTGGCGCACCTTGACAAGAGGTGTCGGTCAGGCGAGGGCTGCAGTTTGCCGCCGTCCAGAGGCGCGACCGACGCCGGTCCTGCCTCCTCCTCGCTCGGCTTCTCGTCCGCGCTGCCTTCTGCCGTCTTAATAATTGGTGGCGGCAGCACAGCGGCCGCCACCGGGCCGATGTGGGCCATCGTGCGCGCCAGCCGCTCACGCGCCTCCGCGCTGGCCTTGGGTGCGGCATTTGCCGCCTGCAGGAGGCTCGACAGATTGCCGGCTATCTCCTGCACATGATATTACACAGAGCACGCTTGGTACGTTGCCCCCCGCACGGCTGCCTTGCAAAGTGTGCCCTGCTACATTACAAATCGCTGCCTACATTTGATCTACTGCAAATGAAGCACTCTCGGCACAGTGCCACCTGCCTTGCAAGACCTGCCCTCTGCATTGAAGAAATTGGCAGAGTAAGTCCACGGCCATCCCTCAGAGAATAGACACACTCAATATGCCTACTCAAAAACAGGGTGTCACAGCTTGCACTGTTCCTGTGACACTCCCCGTTTCGTGCAGGCATATTGAATGTGTGCGAGCACCAAACACCGAAAGGTAAGCACAGGGAATTTCCTGGACACACCTTGAGGCCAGCGTGGGGCCCCAGGCGCTCAGCATTGGAGGCCAGAAGAGCAGCAAAGCGCTCGGCAGCAAGCAGCGCCACAGCGGCACCCTCCGCGGCCGCCTCAGCCTCGTCAGCCGTCGCCGAGAGCGCCACGTCTGTCTTGCCGGCCGCGAATGGGTTGTTGCTGGCCGCCGCCTCCAGCCGCCCCTCGGTCGCCGCAGCCCTTGCTGCCCGCCGCCTGCGCATAGTTTTTTCAATTGGCATGAGCCTTGAAATGGCTGGCAAACTTGACAGCTACTGATAGGGAGCTGCGTTGCCTCAGGCCCCTGGGCGTCAGGTGTTTAGGGTTGCCCAAAAGAACTCTTGCGAGAAGCGGACTTCTGCACAAGTCCCTGTGGTCAAACTGGGTCTCTTCAGCGGCAATGCTGCAGGAACCAAACAGGCATGCTTGCACAGCATAGCTTCTGGCAGATGTTGGGACTTGCGTTGCTGATTACTGGTATGGCGACAGGGCGATCAGGTGCAGGGAGAAGCTCAGGGCATGCCTGCGAGAGGTGGCGAGCTCCTCATTGCCGGCCAGCGCGTCGGCCAGCGCGCGCAGCAGGTTCATCCAGGTGCCGTCCAGGCTGGCGGCCACCTCCAGATGGTGCGCCACCACCCACAGCGCCCTAGGCTGCACCGCTGGGCTCAGCGCCTGCAACGTTTCTGATGTCAGGCCTCACAATAATCTGGCCAGCATGCTATCACTCCACCGATGGATGGACTTGCCGCGCAAGAGGCACCGTGAGCCACACTTCCTCGATCTTAGGATGTGCAGGTGGGAACATCCACCAAAGCACTCCTGAGGCTCACAGTCCGACTCACAGTACACCTTGGCAAGGCACAGGAAAACCATTCACAATAGGACTTTAGTACATAAGCAAATGACAAGATGAGACTGAGACGTCAGCAGACCTTCCAGTGCTGGAGCAACTGCGCCAGGAGCTCCTGCAGAGCGGCAGCGTAGCTGATAGCGGCAGTGCCGACGCGGGCGTCCGGCTCGGCAGTTGTGCGGCGGCTGCCGGCCGGGGTGCCGGCCTGCTTCGGCAGCGCGCGCGCCGACGCAAACGCGGCCTGCAGAAGCCCCAGCCATGCATCTGTGACGGCTGTGCACGCGTACGTGCCCCCCTGCGGCTCCCTCTCCCAACCCAAACACGCCTTCGTGCCCTGTGCGCACACCCCAGCACAAATTTGACCCACCTATGTTGAGAACTCCGCATCTCCTCTTGCCTTCTTGTCACAGCTGCTTGATCGATGGACCGCCTACACTGTGTTGCAGTATGGTGGCCTGTAGGAAGAAGACAGACAAGTGCAAGGTTGCGTGCCTGCAGAGCAATTTTGGCGCAGCCCAGCCACTCAGTGAGCTCGGCAGCGCGCTGCGCGGCTGCCACGTCATGCACAGCAGCCGCCAGCTCCTCGCGGGCGCCCCCCAGTTCAGGGGTCCCCGGCGGCGTCCCTGAGGCGTTCCCTGGCACCCTATCCCCCTCTCCAGCAGTGGCCGATGGCGCGGGGGCCGCAAGGGGTGCTTGTGAAAGCTGCATGATGCGGGGGTGCTGCAGCAGGGTTTCTATCAGCGTGCACACGAGCTCCTCCCGGAAGGCCGGGTAGTGCGCCTCTGGTGCGATGCTGTCCTTCTCGCCTGTGCATGTGGAAAGTCATCAGAAACCTTCATATGGAGGTTTTCATTCAGAGCTCTCAGTGTTTCCGGCCACATTTCCTTCTGTACTTCAATTGGCAACCGTGGGCATGATGTGCCAGATCATTTTCCTTTGGCAGCTCTTGAAGAAGCAGGAGGCACAACATCCCTTGACTGCCAACTGACAAGGCATACTCACAGATGTACAGCATGACCTATCCATTCTCGGGTCTTTGTGCTGTCATCTCATTATCTACAAGATGCCCAAACATCATGAGTCTTTCATCCTCATCATGCGAGCCACTTGGGGAGCTAACTGTGAACAAACTGCCAGATCCATGATCCATGAGGAGGCTGCAACCCACCGGAGTCCAGGCCACCAATGACCTCCATGAGGAAGGAGTCCGACAGCAGCTGGCGCAGCTCGGTGCTGGGCAGCGTGCGTTGGCGAGTGCGCACGGCGCGGCGAGTCTCCAGATCAGCGGCTACGCCCGCAGCCCAGATGCGCGCCAGCGCCGCACACCGGCCAGCAGCCGCCGGCAGCTGCGCCACCATTGGCGGCAGCTGCCGCAGCAGCTGGAACTGCGCCTGCCCCTGCAATGGCGCATGACGCTGCATAAATTGGCACAAATATCATGCAATTGCCTGCCCAGTCTCAGAAGCAAAGTAAGAGAGTAAAATTGAGAATCCACCTGAAAGACAAAACGATTAGGAATCTCTTACATCGTATGTGTGGCAAAGAACGCAAGGATGCGGCCCCCACTGACGAGAAAATAAAAGCTGCGATGACTTCAGCCGTTGGGCGACCATATGGCAATGTCAACCAGCGATAGACAGCGACAGAATTTGCTAAATGGATGCCCGACCGCAAGAGACGATGCTGCTTCCCAATTCGTCAGCAAGCACCGGAGGCTGCATACACACAAAACTTCAAGGAAAGCTGTGGAGTAGCAACACTCCTACCTGCAGGGCGCTCAGGTGCTGGGTGAGGGCGTCCATGATCTGTGAGCGTGCAGCGCCGCTGCCTTCGTGGTCCCACAGGTCCACCAGGGCTCCCATGGCCAGAGTGGGCACGGCTGCCAGCGCGCCATCTGAGACCCCCGCCAACGCCAGGATCCCAGTTGCCGCCTCAAACACCACCGGCGCCTCTATGCTGCTCAGCAGCGGCTGCAGATACTCCCCAACCTGCAGCAGTGCATGCCAGCCTTACCATACTGCTCCTGGTTATACATCACTTTCTTCCTACACAGTGCAGGTAAGCGGCTTGGTAGATTGTGTTGGACCATATTCGGCGATGGTTGAATTTAGGAGTGCTCTGGCGAACATGCATACACGGCTGCGGCGACGAACAATAAGAGCCCACTGCGCTGTTCTAGCACACACATTCCCCTGCATCAGTGTCGATGGTGCCAGCTGGGATAGACATAATGGGCTGCATGTGATGGCACCGCAGCCGTGCATAGTCCATGCAATGTTGGCCCCCTCGACCACTGACTTTTTAATTTTTGCAAGGGCGCATCTGTGGCAGACATACCATCTCCCACCTGGACACCATCTAAAGATGATAATACAGCGTTGATCTGTACATAAGAAAGGGAATAGTGAAGGATAATGTACATCAGAGAGGCCGAGGGGTGCCTTGCCTGTGCAAGCAGCCATGGGCCTTGCGCCTGCCTGACAGGCTGGCTGGTGGCGCCAAAGTCGTGGTCGCACTTGGCGGCAAACAGGAGCATAGCGGCCAGTGCAGAAGCCACATCAGCCTGCGCAACCAAGCCCACCGTTCGAGAGGGTTCTGGCCAATACCAACTGTTGGGTCTAGCAACTGGGCAGTGACACTGCAGCCAGCGCCAAAAGACCATCATATGATAATTTCACCTCAAAAGCCCAGAGGCGCTTGACAGAACAGGTGCTTGGGAAAAACGAAGGAATTGGACATGTACCTGTTCTCTGGGAGCCAGCATGCGGGCTCGGTTGAGCACGGCGGGCAGAGAGGCCAGCACGCGGCCACAAACCAGCCGCCCCAGCCGCTGCTGCAGCTGCGCCCCGCTGCTGCTGTCAGGACCCGTCTCAGCTCCCAGCAGCCGCCTGCACACATCACCTGCAAATGTGAAGCTGCTGCCACATGTGGCTGGAAGAAAAAACGTTAGCAATGGATCCTTTGGCATATGACGGGGCATGCCACCCAGCAAATGCGATCCAGCTGCTTGCCTGATGTATAGCAATTGCTGCATTTGTTAGGAAGGAGCTTTCATCACCGGCAGGTTCAGGCAAAGCTCAGACCTGATGGCTGCAAAGGCGGCAGCGCAGACTGCGTGCGCGCTGTCTAGTAGGGCGTCCCCAATGCTCTCCGCCCACGTTGCCGCCTGAAGGCACAGCGGTGTTGACTGCCCGAGCGCATCTAGCGCTGCCGCGTTTCCCAGCCACCTGCCCACAGCCGCCAGCGCCCCCGCTCGTACCTGCACAGGCCAAGAATGTCTCCTTGCAACAACCACATCAGCAAGTTAATATCCAGATGACACAAGAGATGACCAAGAAATAAATAGAATGCTCTATAATTGTTTCCAAGAAGAGGTCCAAGAGATGTATAATGCATCAGCTTATGTGAAGCAAAGCCTTCTCAAGTGTTTCAGGACATCACATTCATTGGTGTTTGTCAGATAGCCCACCTCCTTCGATGAGCTTTGGAGGCATGGCAGGAGGCGGGTCCCAAGCTCTCCTTCCAGCAGTGCAGTACTAAGTTTGTAGACTGGCAACCTCGACAGGGCGCTCAAAGCCAGCACTTGCACCTGCACACATCCTTGCACAAATGCAACACTGCAACACAAAACCCGTGTGCCTTCCCCAATGCTCCAGCGTCAACCTAAAGACAGTACGAAGGCAAGGAGAAGTGAGCAGTTCGTGAATACTCTCAGATTGTCGATGTTTTGTGGAAAAAGTGATGGAAAGGCAGATAGAAAAGTCACCTCTAGGCTGAAGGTGCCCACAATATCTGATCTTAGCCCCTCGATGACCAGAGACCAGTCCTCATCTGATAGCGGCGCGGCATGCACCACATCATATGCCAGCTTCTTCACCAACGGCGATGCTGGCCCCCGGATGATGGTCTGGCACATGAATGTGATGTTTGCGCTCACATCTCGCCCGCCCGCCACATAGTTCAACACCTGCGCAAATAGAATACATGACCTTCATGTAGTGTTCACAACGCGGGGCATTGAAGTTTATGCAGTGCATGCAAACGATGCAGCTTCTCAGGCAACTTGCATGTTTGCTCGATGTGCCGGTGGGCAAATGACAGGCATGCACATACAAGGACAGGAGTGCACGCCCTGCTTCTAACCTGCAAGAGCGCTGTGCACTGACGCAGGGCATCATCCGCCTCCAAGTCGTCGCGAATAGATGCCATGGTGGACCAAAGGAGTTTGCTCCCTCTTGGTGTCAGGCTGAGGGATTTTCAATCAGCTTCCTGTGCCCCCATCTGGGGTCTGTCCAGCTTGCTTCGTGTCCGTGGCAGCAGATGGTCGTGCCAGCGCCTTGAATGCTTCCGTCTCCTCAGGGAATGCTTTGCCTGCCTCTTTCAGCAGCGCTTCCCTGCAAGTTGGAGCCAGACATCCTTGAGGGAATAAAAATGGCAATGTGCACATGAACGAGGACCGCTGATCGGCACCATAGCAGGCGAGTGAAGCTGGAGGCCTCACCGAAAGGCACCAAAGGCTTCAACTTTGCCTTTTGCTAGCTGGTTCGAGCGGTTGGCTCTATTGAAAATTTCTGAAGTGAACGCGTCTGGATTGCCGCCTTCGTCTATGTATCGTAGCAGTTCCACAGGCACATCCACTGCGAGGGCCTCGCGGTGAGATGACAATCCTCCCAGTTCTGCCACCAGCCCGTTCCTGTAAACAGGTGGCAGTCTCAAGAAAGCGATGAAGTGGTACCTTGCGACACCTCCGTAAATATGCTCACGCCATATATTCGTAGGCTGACATTATCTAATTCTCAAGCAATATTCCAGTCATCATAGGCACTGAATCATGAATCTTGGTTGGGCATGCTGAACGTACAATCGGCTATTTAGCAGGCTTTGATCACCGTTGAACTCGCCCACCGTTGCCTCCAGTTCATGAATCTGCATGAAAGATCCAATTAGACAAGATCTCTGCCTTAATCAAATTCTCCTTGCACGTGAACTTTTCAACAGAAGAGCATCATCATCAGATCTGTGGCACGTTCAGAGTGCAGATCGCACCTTCCACAATGCACGTTCAACTGCTTGTCTGAATCCTTTCCTAGGATCTGACATGCAAGAGCAACGTGGATTTGCTTTCTAAATGGTACTCAATACACAAGGCTGTTGTAACTCTTGAAAGCTTTTCGATGGCAAATGAAGCAGTAAACCTTCTTGACTGTGCTATCTAATTTAGCATTACTGCCAAAACACGCACAAGATTGGATCAAAGGTGTCAATCACGCTTCATTTCCTGCTCAACGCTTTCCAAGGAACGAGACCCGTAAATCTGCAATGAGAACGCCGTAAATGAGAAGCTTTCAGGGCAGATTTGTTGCTGCACTGGCCAAAGTGGAAGGGAAGGAGGCATCATGCTGGCGTCTGGAGCTCAGCATGGGCTGCGCATGCAGCCCAACCTGCGCAGCTTCAGCACAGCAGTCGCAGCAAATGCAGTTCCAGCACTGTCTGAGGCAACTAGCACGTCTGCGGGATGGCTGTCAAAGCTGCTGGGGGGCTCATCGCGATTAACTGTCCCGATGACAGATCCTCTGCCCGGTGTAGATCTCCCAGCACCATCGCCACCACCAGCCAAGGCACCAACGACTGAAACAACTACTCTTCCAAATGGAGTGACGATCGCCTCAGAGCAGACCCTGGTAAGGGCAATTCATGAACTCCTTATATTATTTAAAATAAATTCTTTATCATTCGATTGAAGGCGTCTGCTCTCAAGGTAGTGATCTTCATATTCTTAGCACACAAGCAACCCTAAGAACTTGATGCTTTCTACGAACAGGGCCCCACTGCGACTCTTGGTCTGTACGTCAACTCTGGAAGCGTCTATGAGTCCCCCTCAGAGACAGGTGCGAAGGCAACAAGTCATCCTGCAGCTCCTTCTGAGAGCTGCCACAGGCACCGTTTGCAAATGTATTAGGTGAACTGGGACACTGCAACATTCTCAAAAAGAGTGCACGTACCTAAATCGCAGGTTTGTCACATCTGCTGGAGTACATGGCCTTCAAGTCCACATCCAACAGGACGCACTTCCGCCTTGTTCGCGAGGTGCGAGCTCCCTCAGACTGTACCTGTAATGCTTCAATGCATTGTCGATGTACAAGGCCACCTGCGCATTTTGCAATCTGTACCTGAGATCCCTTACTTAATCTGCTGCAGGTTGAGGCGATTGGCGCAAATGTGCTGGCCTCAGCCTCAAGGGAACAGGTGTGCAGCCCACCCTGCCCATGCATGCATTCTTGCCTAACAGTGTTGCCTAACAGTCTTGCCCGACATGGAACGCCAGCTCTATATTATCGGGGACCTCCAGCTGCATGTCCATATTTCTCAAGCCGGAGGGGGGGTTGGAATCTCCTGTTATCAGCGTGGCAAGGAGTTTGTATTTGTGTTGTCAGATGGCGTACAACATAGATGTGGTGAAGACAAACGTGCCGGATGCGCTGGAGATTCTGGTGGACTCTGTGGTCAACCCGAAGTTTTTGAGCTGGGAGGTGAATGCGGCCATTGACAAGATGCGCGAGGACATCAAATCCGTGAAGGACAACCCGCAGACGGTGCTCTTAGAGGTGCGTGCAAGTCGCCACCGGGCCTGTCCCTTCAGCAACCTGGTCAATCCAGCATGAACATTCCAGGGTTTTGTGACCACGCATTTGTCCACTCTTGGGAGAAAGAAGGCGCTCAGGTACATATATGCCTGTTCCTCATGGCCTGTTTGGCAGCGCTTTGTATCGTCTAGACAGGACACATGTGCGGTCATGATATGCTTCTCTTCCAAGTCAGTCTATGACAGCCAGTCTCCGCACACTGATATCACAAGCGTTGTGGAGACTGGAGACGCGCAAGTACTGCACAGCAAGCTCTTGTGCGCCCCCTGGCTGCGCAGCACTTATGATAGTCAACATCGTCTTTTGTTGGAACAAACCCGGCTGACCCTGGGGCTTTTCCTGGTATTTGCTCCGGGGTGCAACAATCACCCCCATTGACCCTTGGGTCCCCCGCTCTGGCGCAGGGCATGCACGAGGTAGCATACACGGGGGGACTGGCGCGGCCGCTGATCGTGCCGGAGAGCGCGCTGGCGGGCCTGTCGGCCGGCAAGCTGGCCGACTTTGTGGCGCGCAACTACACGGCGCCGCGCATCACTCTGGCCGGCGCCGGCGTGTCGCAGGCTGACCTGGTCGGCCTCGCGCAGCCGCTGCTCGACTTCCTGCCCAAGGCCGCGCCCGCGCCGCAGCCCGCCTTCACCTACGTCGGCGGCGACTTCAGGTGCGCGCTTGCTGCAATCTGAATTGCAAAGAGTGTGGAGACAGATGATCAGTGGATGACTCCCATCCACGCTAGGCCAATAGTCAAGGCTATCAATGCATGCAGCCTGAACGGCGCTTGCACAGCTCCCGGAAAGTGGGCCGATAATCGAGGTATTCGCAGATTTGCTTGGCTGTCTTGTTCAGGGGAGTCGGGATTTGCCGGCACCCATCATTGGTACAGCAGAGATGGGGCTCTCTCCTTCAATAGAGACCGTCAATGGAGCAGTGGCGTATTGGATGCCTTAGCAGATGTGGATCTCAGTCGGGCATGTTGAATATTTGCGCAGGCAGTTATCGCCGGACCTGACGCATGCGATGCTGGCTTTCGAGTTTGCGGGCGGCTGGAATGACATGAAGGGCAGCGTGGCCGTCACCGTGCTGCAGTTCCTGCTCGGCGGCGGCGGCTCCTTCTCTGCAGGCGGCCCAGGCGCGCATTCTTTTTACCATTGATTTTGAGTCATTTTTTCTTTATGCCCATGAAGTTCTAATCAGTGCACCGGCTTGGGTTGTCGGGCTGATTGCTGTGGCGAGTTTTCCTCCCTGTGCCTGCTGTGGAGGAGTCTTCCTGACCTCTCCCTCAAGCCCAAGGGCTCCGTTTCTCTCAGGTGGTACTTTTCAGCTATGCGCGTCATGTTATGAGCTAGAAAGATAGCGCATGCTAGCAATCCTGGTCCCACGATCAGCGCCTGGGAGGTCCTGGTTGATCCTGAGATATGAAGATTTGAAGGGGGTCCAGTTGGTGTCTGGTGCAGGCAAGGGCATGCACAGCCGGCTGTACAGGCGCGTGCTGAACGCGAACGAGTGGGTGCACAACTGCACCGCCTTCAACTCGCTCTACAACGACACCGGCCTCGTGGGCATCTTCATCTCCGGGGACTGCCAGGGCGACGCCAGGCGCAGCGGCAAGCTCGTCGACATCCTCACCCAGGAGCTCCAGGTCAGCATGCGGTTCACAACTGTCTGCCGTTGCAAGACCACGCTGCAATTGTAGTGGTGCTCTGTGAATCAGCCCCTTCTTATATGAAGTTCATTGAATCAATTGGGTCACCTCAGACTTGGGCTCCTTCAGATATGTGTGCTTTATTGGTGGTCTGTTTGAATCCACATCGGAGGCATGATTAAAGGCGCATCGTAGCGCAATGCACATTGAAGAGCATTGCAGAGTGACATTGGGGGGATGTTGGTGTGGGATCGCTCTGCTAGGTGCAGGCAAGCATGGGTGAAAGCATGCGGGAAGTTGCGCTTTTGGGCTGAAGGTCGTTTCATGACTGCAGGCGGTCGCTAAGGGGGTGCCTGCTGACGAGCTGGAGCGCGCAAAGCTGGCCGCCATCTCATCTGTCTACATGAATCTGGAGAGCCGCGCTGTCGTGGCCGAAGACATCGGACGCCAGATCCTCACCTACGGCCACAGGTGCTGCTCCCCTCCAGTCACAGCATGACACTTTTTATCACTGCATGGGTCATACAGGGAGAGTCATGCTGGGGCCCATCCCAACATCTTTGGTGCATGTTGCATTATGCACGTGATGGACTGTCCCGGGCGGTTCTGTAGAGCATGCAGGGCGCCTGCCTGATAGTGTAGCTGCTGTTGCGCAACGTGCGAGGGCACTTCCTACTTGGTCTTGCTTGCAACACTTGTCATGTGGCACATGGCTTGTTTTGTGGGACGGGGGACTAAACTTGCTTCCATGGGCGTGCGTGCAGGAAGCCGGTGCCGGAGTTTGTCAATGCGATCAAGGAGCTGACACCGGACGCCATCGCCAAGGTGGTGGCCAAGATCCTCAAGACGCCCCCGACAGTCGCCGTCTTGGGTGACATCAGCAACCTCCCCCGCTACGACGCTATCGCTTCCCGCTTCCGATGAGCACAGTGAAAAGCTGCCCTCTGGCGTGCCCAAGACGGGCAGTTTGAGGCCGCATGCTCAAGCCGTCGGCTTCTGTAGCAAGCTCTGGAGACGGGCTGATGAAGCGATGTGAAGCACAGAGGGTGCCAGCACTGCTGCTGTGAGAGATGGAGTGCTTGGCAGGAGGGGTTGCCTTGAGATGCGCTCTGGTGTCTGCATGGCCTTCTTAGGACCTTGCTTGCTTTTGTGGCGCGTGTGTTGGGCGCAGGTTAGAGAGTGCATATTATGCGTGGCTGGGGATGAGCTGCAGGTGTTGATGTGCACAGAAGCAAGTAGGTTTGCAATTGTGACATCCACTTCCAATTTAAGGGGCCTAAGAACGACAGAGAGCACAATTACTTTGACTCCAGTGTATTTAGTCATTTGCATTAGCAAAACAACACGCTTCACTGTAAGATCCGATTCACAAGTGACATGCCCAACACCAGGCCTGTGCACGATAATTTTGCCTCCAATACAGTCTGTTGAACGTATGCTTTCCTTTGATCTGCTGCAAGGTACCGACTAATTCATTCATCTTGCACTGCAAAAAATGCAGCAACCGAAAGTGATAAAAACTTTCAGACACTTCAAGCATCACTCTTATAACTTATACGCACCAATCTTGGGCCTCAATTCTTCAACGAGCCTCTACTGTTGCACTCACAATCTACTCAAAACCTTAACACCGTTAGCAATTTTCACAGATATCTCTAGTGTATGGCATAGCAGGTTCTAACAGAGCTACCTCAACCACATTCATTGTCAGAACCCTCAGCATGCTCCAGCACTCCCTTCCTCTTTGTTCAGGTAAACATATGTAATCAGCACAGTCATTGCGACGCTCTCAGGTTCAGTCTTCATACACACGGCACTCGTCCGCCTCTGGAACGTCGTTGCAGTACTGTTCTAGAGGGTCCGTGGTCACCTCCTGTCCATGCACACCATTCAACCAGATAAGAATATAGTTCAACACAACATTGTCTGAAAGCATACAATACAAACTCAGGACTTTTGATGGGGTCAATCATCTTTCATCATCTATCAAAACACTGGTGGCATGACTTCAGTCACGCAAGACTCAAATGCCAGGTCAGGTGCGTATGATCGCAGGCTCAAACCAAGAAGCTTTGGTATGAAGGTAATACGAGCAAGAATGGCAGGGGGCTTACAGAGAGGTAGGGAGCCGGTGCAACCGAGGGAGCCGGTGCAACCGCGGGAGCCGGTGCAACCGCGGGAGCCGATATAATTGCAGGGACGCCGGTAATAACAGGCGAGTCCTCAATCGGCACAATGGCGGTTGTGGTGGCCAGGGGCGGCGTGCTGAAGGAGACGTCCTTGACCAGCACAAAGACGCTGCCGCCGTCGCCGCGGGTGATGCGCGTGTCCTGCCTCATGCAACTTAGTCATCAGCAAGCCACCCAGACGTCCACATCGAGGCACAACCTCAGCCGCTCTCGTCTCACAAAAAATGCACCAAGAAACTTTGCACCAAGAAACTTTGTCAAAGGTCTGATGGCCTGTGGTATAGACAGAACCAGGCATAGGAAACTGACAGACCATCCCTGACAGCAACATGGAATTGCACAATCTCTCTTTCACACATCAGGAGTCCTAATGCCTCTCCCAGAACTGGCCTGCAGCCCATATGCGCCTCATCCAATCGCAACATTGCTCTTGCGTATATCCGCCTCGGCTGTGCATGCGATCCAATGTTCAGGGTGCTTGGGAGGGAACACACCTCGTCAAGGAAGGTGTTGATGAGCCAGGCCTGGGCTTTGTCACTGGTGATGGGGAACTGCAGGTCAGGCTGCTGCGACACCAGCCGAGCCAGCCGCTGGATCGCCTCTTGTGCCGCACTCTGCGCCGGCTGCAGCGCATCCTGCACATGACATTCGTTGTCAAGGCTTTGGCAGAACAGGATACTCCTCAGAAGCACAAGCGTCCATTGAGCAGATGGATGACGTCATAACTCTCCTTTGACTGGGGATGTGCTTGCGGTGCTTTGCAAGTCTAATTGGCAAATCTCCAGGCTGAGCTGTTGAGAGAGCGTGATGGTAAAAGCTGTCGAGGCACATTCAAACTGCACTGCATGCACAGAACCTGTGCTTTTGACGGCCAGTGCTGAAGGAATGCAAGGTAATTTACAAGGAGAATTGAGGGTCTGTCGGACCTTTAGAGAGCTCAAGTCAATAGGCTGCCCCAGCACGCTCACACTGGAGGGCAGCTCCACGTCCTGCAGCAGCTCGGGAGTCGCCACAGTGCCCCGCTCAAATCGTACCTGCAGACAATCCAAACACACTTACAACTCAGGTGCCAGACATTGCGGGCTGAACACACTGAAATGAATATTCTCAATGTCTCCCAAGCCACTGCGAAGTCTCATGGTAATATTTAAAGGAGCGCTGTAGTGCTAGAGCAACTGAATATAGGATGCATGCTGTGTTCTCAGTTCCCCAGCTACCAAGAGCGCTTTCTAACAGGACCTGCATGGTCTCTTCGCTTGCCTCTTGCGCGGTCAAGCGATGGGTTGTCACAGGGTTGACAGGAAGCTAAGGGCAGAGGAAAAGAGGATGGGGACAATCACCTGGAGCCGCTTCGGGCTGCGCACTTCAAAGGACGCGGTTGTGCTGAAGGACGTGCGCGAGAAGGGCACCGTCAGCTGAACCTGCTCGCACACACGTAAGCGCCCTCAATACAACGCTCAGCACTCTGCAAGAGTGCTGTGCACCCACGAACAGTGTCTAAAGATGTTTGCTACGAGCATATATGGAGTAGCCAAGAGAACACGAGTATGCATTGCCTTGTGGGAAGCTGCAGCAATGCATGCATGAAGGAACCATGCTTGTTTTTGTCTGCTGAGTAATAAGAGAGTGTATGCAGGAGGCACGCCTTGTTCTCAACGGTGAAGGTGGAGGCCTCGATCTTCTGTGTGATGTCACCAACGCTGACAAAGGGCAGGCGAGACAGCGCCAGCAGGGCAAAGAGCTCGCTGTTGGATGTGTACACCAGCTTCCACTGCCCATCCAGCACCTTCTCTGCCTGCACCCCACATTTTGAATTCAATTTCAAGCATGCAACGTCGTGGCACATGACTCACATGCACAACAGCGCATGCTAATTGCAAGAGCCTAAACATTGGCCGTTGCAATGGTTTCTGTTTTGGGACTAAACCCAATCGAAGAGTCTATGGCTTGACAGCCCAAGCCATAATGGGCCATAATTCTACTATCAGGACGCATAAACGCTTCCGATGGAATGCCACATGCAGCAGGCGCGCACCTCTGTCAAGGAGGGGTTGGGGTTCTTGGCCTCGAGCTGCGTGATGAGCTCGTTGATCTCAGCCCTGACCTCGCTGCTGGCTGACAGGCCGCGCTCCGTGCCGAACAGCGAATCCAGCAGCTGCGCCTGTATTAGTCCAGGAACACCAACCATCAGCAACATGCAAGAATCAGACAGCAATGGGAGGTACACTGGCAGATTGCACCAGGCTCTATGCATTCCTGTGAGAACAGAGATAGGATGGAGAAAGAAGAGTACCTTGAGCTCAGAGACATCAGCGCCCTCATCCTTGGGCGCTGGTGCAGGTGCTGGTGGCGGAGGCGGTGGAGGTGTGAACTGTCGGAACAGAAGACAAGAATTAGGCATCCATTTCCACAAGAACAAGAACATAATGAAAACGACCTGCAGTAATCTCCTCTCCAAAGCTCCACTGAGGATGGGAAAGGCTTGCGCAGGTATTCATTTTAGTTACGTAGTAATAGGAAGTCTTACCGTTGCAGTTGCCTGAGGCACTAGAGACAGAGGAGCGCGCTTGCGAGTCTGAGGACCATGCTTCTGCGTCAACGCCTGCGCAACATAGACAATCTGTTTGATCCTTGCGATAATAAAATGCCCATACTACATATATTTCGGCGGCATCATGACGTCTAGACAATTGAATGGGGCTTGCAAGAGCTAGAATCGTTCCGAAGTGACTTCCATAACGTTGAGAAAGTGCGCACCTTGCACGTCCTAAATGGCACTGAATGAAATGCGGGAGCTCCACCGGGAAGACAATGCCTGCAATCGCTCATAACCATCAGACATCTTCATGTGATTCAAGCTAGATATCCAGCATCTTGCATGAACAGCAGCATACCTCTGCTTTAAGGCTCCTGCAGGACCGTTGATTGCGCTCATTTGCATCCTGACTCTAAAACGTGTACCGTCGCTGTAAGTAATAAAACTAGCGATCTTTGCTGTAGGAAAGCTGGAGGAGAGGCTTCTGGGGCGCGCGTGCAAACTCAGCCCTGAGTGGCCACGTTAGAGGTGACGTTGGGATCACTCAGCACCAGCTTCCGGAACGTCCATGAGCTGTTTCTGAGATACAGATATTAGGAAATAGGAACGATGATGTGCAACTCGAATTGACGTTCGAGTCACAGGTATCGTATCACAATAAAGCATTCGTCAAAGCCGTGTGTCAATCCTTGGGGGCTAATAGTGCCCATAGTACTGTACTTAGAGATCATTCTTGGATACATCGGAAAACGACTGGCGATGTTTTAATATAATCTGTCCAAAATTGCACAACACAGGGCAGATCTGTACCTGCAAGCCCGCCCTTTCCTTTGGAGGTGTTGCACCTACCTGTGCACCTCCAGGAGACTGGTATGCAGTGCCAGCCTGCAGCGTAATATGGGGAAGAAGAAGAGCGGAGATGATTCTTGGGCTATCAACACGACAAGCCACGTTCAGGTGCTACTTTGTGGGTCCTTGGGAAGCAAGCCTGTGAGGCATGGCTTTGACTTGACATGCCCATAAATACGATGACCCCGGCATAATCACGATATGTGCATAGCGCATATCATTGATCCCCACGGAAGATTTTGCCTCTGATCCTCAGGTGCTCGGGCTGGGTACTGATGTTGGAGATGTGGCACCATCAGTGCTGCTCTTCTTTGACAAGCAGAGGTCAGACACGATCTAGCCTCCAAGCAAAGTTGATTGTGGCCTTGACAGTGCCATGGTGCAGCTTTGAAAGTGCAGGTGCCCTTAATTGGACATGTGGATGTACAGTATGCGTATCTCATGCGCAGCATTGCCATGGCATGCTGTATCTTGGGCAGGTACTTGTTCAATGCTGGCGAGGGCTTCCAGCGTTTTGCCGTGCAACACCAGGTCAAACTAAACAGGATGACAGATGTTTTGCTGACGCGCACCTCCACAGATGCAGCAGGCGGACTCCCAGGTGACTAGAGTGTGGGACCACGATCCTCGTTTATCTTCATGCTTTTACGATATGTTATCATAGAATGGCTTGAATTGTTCAGGATAATGCATAGAGATGACATTCAGAAGACGCTGACGCCTGCACTGCAGGTATGTGCCTGACACTGTCTGACTCTTTTGGCGACCCATCCCCCACCAAAGTGCCCTTCAGGCTGAACATATACGGTCCTCAGGTACATCTCAAAGCCCCAATGTCTGATGCTGCATCCCGTGCTTCGATCCACGATGCTGTCGTTTCACATTGCCCAATCAGCTTCCAATGCTGCATCAACTGACCTCTGGTCTTCCTTGGTTGTCAGCAAGTGCGCGTATTGTGTGGATCAGCTGCAATTGTGCTATTTCTATCAATGCCGAGACTCATTGAGTGCTACGTTGGCAGCACAGCCTCACATTGCATCGTTGGTTTCAATGCAGGGAGTGGGCACGCTGGTGAGAGCGGTGCAGACATTCGTGGATCGGAGGGGCGTCGCGGTGCAGGCGCGCGTTTTCGGCAAGCCCCGGCTGATCTCAGCGTCTCCAAAACAGGACGCATGCGCCGCAGGAACGCCTTCGAATGACGGGCTGCCCCCCATCGTGTCATCCGGCGCCGTGGTCATCACCCCTGTGCAGCTCGTGCCGGTGCGTCTGCTCTGCCCGTGGATTTTATTGCATGACACGCTCGTTGAGTGCCTTCTCGAGCTGCTATGAGTAGAGGAAACAGAATTTCATGAAGCACCATTAAAGAATAGAGCACCTCCGCGTGAATTTACCTAAACAAATCGAACACAAACTCTCTGCTAGCAACATGCTTTTGCCACACCACTGCTAATCTCTACTACTTGGCGTGTCTGATTTGACTTGACTTGTCTTGTCTGTGTGATCTGACTGGCATGTGGCATGAATTGCAGGATGTCGGCCCGGAGTCTGTCACAAACGGGCACGTGGCAGCTGAGGCAGCCTGCCAAGTAGATGAGGCAGAAGTGCAGCCTCCCTCCAGCAAGCGCGCCCGCACAGAACCAGGTTGGAGCCTCAATTGCCGTCTGAAAAGAAAAGGCAAATTGTGCTGCAATTCCTTTCCTTTCCTTGTGCACGACAAGAACGGCGCGCAATACTCATTTTAGGACAACGCGCAGCTTCCTTGATTTCTCCAATGTCAAGAGAGGGAAAGTGTACAGCTGGAGGACGAATTCAATGCATGTGCAGGGAGTGCGGCCAGCTCAGCAGCGCTGGATGCACAGGGGGCGAGTGGCGCTGGTACTGGAGAAATAGGCCTGCCTAGTGAGGCGCTGCCTGTGCGGAGCAGGCAAAACTCCCGCAACTGGCTGGAAGATGGAGATGTAAGCACCCACACAAGCTTATGCGCGTGCACTTCTCTGCTCCTTTCACATTTTGATGCTAGCACACCTGGTTTCATGTTGCAGAGCAGATATCGGATATTGTTTTCAGCCATGCAAGCAGCAGCAGATCTACTGGCACGCGGGTAGATCAAAAGGTCATCTGTGCAGGCGCCACCGTTGGCCGAGCAGGGCGCTGCGGCGTGCTACATATGCCAGCTGGCCGCAACGCCCGGCCGCTTCCTGCCGGACAAGGCCGCAGCCCTGGGCGTGCCCAAGGGGCCGCTGTTTGGGCGGCTCAAGGCAGGAAACGCTGTGCAGACCGCCGACGGCCGCACTGTGGAGCCCTCAGAGGTGATGTGACGGGGAGAGGCTGTGATTCCCCACTGCAAAAATATTCAAGCATCTGCTGTCACATTACATTTGCGCCAGGTCCTACTGTGCGCTTGGTCAGGTGAGGCTACTCATGCAAGATGCAGAAGCATTATACCTGCAGCTGTGCAATCGAGTTGTCTTGTTGACGCCAGGCATAGTACTCCATTGCACCCACTGTCTGCATGATGAAGGTGGTTTGACTGTCAGTAGTTTCTAGTGATGGGAAGGGGTTTGAAAGGTAATTGGTGGTCGTTTGGGGCTGCAGGTGATGGAGGAGGGAGTGGCAGGAGCCAGGGTGATCGTGGCAGACTGCCCTAGCAGCAACTACCTGCCCTCGCTGCTGCGCTGCGCACACTTCCAGCAGCCCGGGGCAGGAGTGACCTGTGTGGTGCACCTGACACCCGCTGAGGTGAGCCTGAGACTCAGTATTGATTTCTAGTAATCACCTGTAAATAACCCGCCTGATATGTTGCTCACCATCTTTCATCAGCGCAGATGTCCACGGGTATAATGTTATGCATTTATGTGGCAGGTGGTCAGGCTTCCAGAGTACATGGGCTGGATGTCCTCTTTTGGGCCCTCTGCCCAGCACATCATTGTGGCTGCTGCCCAGTCGGCAGGCGCAAACGCCATCCTGGAGTCATCTGCTGTGCTGCAGGTGAGGGCATATCGCAGACGTTGGTTTACCAGTCTATTTTGTACGCCACTTATGCGTTGACTGACTCTCTAGCACTCTTCCAGAACAGATCATAGAGGTCCCTTACCTACTCTCAAGTCATGCTGTAGGTAAAGAAAATGCTTGCACATGTGCCTTGGGAGTAGGTAAAGGATTTCATTTCTCTGTTCTGACTAGGCCAAGAGTTAATAGGCCATTTGGACCGAGCAAAATTGATCGTGATGTGTTGGTATCGTCTTGTGTCACACTATGGTGTCTGCAGGCGCGGCTGAACGCCCTACTTCCCCATATTTTCCCCCTGCCTCCCCCAGACCCTCCAATGCAGCCCCTGCCGGTGCTGCCCAACATGATCTCCGGGAGCAATATGCTCAAATACCACCTGCGCCCACCCAGGCCACAGCCCCTCGATTCAGGTACTTCCTTTGTCATCTTTTCTCCCTTGTGCCATTCTTGCATGCCTGCAAGACAATAACCTTGGCAAATTTTCTGTACCCTTGAATATTATTTATCTTAACAGACAGCAACGGCTAGAGGTGCGCTGTGGGCATGTAAATGCTCGGCTCAACAGCTCAAGCCTTGCTAGGGTGAACCCTCATGTTGTGACCCTGTGGTAAATGCATGTCTCAGGGGACGTGGCGGCACCCCACGATGTGGCGGCGCTCCAGGCAGAGTTCTGGGAGCAGCATCCAGGGGTCTTTGACGCGCTGCAGCGGTCCATGAATGTCGCATCAACCTCTGGAGACCCCGTTCCCGACTGCATCCGACAGGTCTGCAGCTGGAGAACCCCGACCCAGCTGCCCTCCCTTCAGCAATCCTCTTTCTCTGGTGTGAATTGTGGTGCGCATGCATATTGCTGACATCTTTCTTGAATTGGGCATGCCATTTGCATGCGGTTCGGATGCATGCATGGACCATGGATCTGTGTGCATGAAGCTGCACTTACACCGTTTGCAAAGTCCACATGCAGACTTTCGAGCTCATCTCAGATCCTGATTTCAAAAGTGAAGTATAAAAATGCTGCAGGCTGGGAGGGAGTCGCTGGAGATCCTGTTCCTCGGCACAGGGGCGGCCATGCCGTCCAAGTACCGCAACGTGACAGCGACCTACCTGCACATGTTTGCACGCGGGGGGATGCTGCTGGACTGCGGGGAGGGGACCTACGGGCAGCTGCGGCGCCGTTACGGGGCCACCGCGGCGGACGCCGTCGTCGTCGGGCTGAAGTGCGTGTGGATCAGCCACATCCACGCGGACCACCACGCCGGCCTGGCACGGTGAGTTGTCAGGATTTCAATGATATAGATGCTCTGTCAACTATACGATGACTTGCTTGCCTAGCTTCTTCCTGCTGTGCTGTGCCTTCTCATCAATATTGTTGCATAATCTTTGCCCTTTCATGGATATTAAGCCCGGTGCATGCCACGAGAAGATTGCTACTGCTTGCCCTGCTACTCAAATCTATACAATGTTGAGATTGCATCTACTCTCCAGCCATGCAGCTCTGAAATTAGACCTGGTCTCCAAAACCCAGACGGTTCTGCTGGAGCGTGAGTTGCGGTTTGTCGGGCGCAGGATTCTGGCCGTGCGATCGGCGCTGCTGGGCCCGGGCGCGGCGCCGCTGCCGGTGATCGGCCCGCGGCCGCTGCGGCGCGTGCTGGCGGCTGTGAGCCAGCTGGAGCCCATGGCATTCCGCTACATAGACACCTTCAACACCCTACCCCTGCCACCTGACCAGGCACCTGATGAGGTCCTTTTCTGCTCTCACGCATGCAAAAGGCCCCTCGGCCCTTATCAGGGCCCTGTTTGGGGAGTTGGAGAGTCCTAGAAGCGAATTAATTCCTCTTCATCGTCCTTGCTGGCTTGCTAGCATAGAGCGCAGGCTGCATGCCAGCCTCGTTCTATATGTAAGCATCACGGCACCTGAGACAACAAGCGGACTGCATGCAGGACTTCTAATGTCACAGTATTGAGAATGCCACTGATTAGAATGCTATGCAGTCCATACCTACTGCGCACGGTTACAACATTTATGACTAGCTTTCAGGTATTCTGAGGCTATTTGATTGGCAGTCAATGCAGCCACCCACACGCCTGAGATGCACATTTATGGCGCAGGTGGGTGGCAGTCCCCGGGCGGCGGTGGAGGCAGTGAAGGCAGAGCTGGGACTGGAGCGGTTGGAGAGCTTCCCGGTGGTGCACTGCGCGCACGCCTTTGGCCTGGCGCTGGCCTCGCGCGACGGCTGGAGCCTTGCCCTCAGCGGCGACACTCGCCCATGCGCCGCCGTTGTGACCGCCGCCAAGGACGCCACCGTGCTCATCCATGAGGTGTGCGCTTGCCACTTTTACTGCCATTGGCTCAGTTTGCATGCTGAGCTTCCAAATCATCAGAGCTCCTCTGATGCTATGCCTGTAAGAATTACTGCCACTGGATGGCGTGCATGGTTCCTTCTTCGGGGCTGTACATAATGCATCATCAGGAGAGTGGTCGTGGCACAGCTGTGAAAGATTGTGCAAGTGTTCGGATCCCTGCATGCTGGCGGCAGTCATTAATCCTCCAAAACTCGGATTGTGTGATCCAGATCCTTCCAACTCAGAATTTGCATGGCGGAAGGGCGCTCTCGTTTGCATTGCTATGCACTGCGTGCAGGCAACGTTTGGCAGCGAGAGGACGGAGGATGGAGAGGGATATGAGTACGAGCAGGAGGCGGTCTCGAAGCGGCACAGCATGACGCACGAGGCTGTGGCGGCCGGCCGGGACGCGCGCGCGTACCGGACGCTGCTGAGCCACTTCAGCCAGCGCTACCCCAAAATCCCCACCATCGATGCCTCCTTCGCGGCCTCCACCTGCATTGCATTCGACCTCATGTCCGTCAACCTCCAAGGTGCGCAGATAGCCGGAGTGCTCGCCAGCCGTGCCCTCGCAACGCAAGTTTCATATCGAGACTGGAATTTACCTTTTGAGCGCCGGAAGTGTGGCACCAAATGACGGGGGGTCAGACCTGAACCCCAACGAGCTCTTTGGAAGAGCCTGCCAGCTTGTTTTGGCTCCTTGATGGTTGACTTTCTTGCAAACTGCAGGTCAAATATGAATTGAGATTTTTACCGAATGTCGAGGAGGGAAAGTTTCAGTGAGATATAGAGCCAAGCACACTGGCTGCAGAGATGTTATGAGCAAGAGGTGAAAGTGCTCGTGAAAGGATGGTCTCATGTGCCGGTGCAGATCTGCCGACCTTGCCGGCGGTGGTGCCAGCGCTGCAGCTGCTGTTCCAGGACTCTGAGAAGGAGGAGGCGGCTGATGCGGCACAGGAGGCAACATTTGGCGATGCTGAGCTGGCTGAGGTGCTCTAAGTGATTTGTGAGGGCTTGACCACAGGTTCAGATTTGACTTTAAAGTCATTGTTGAGGCTAAAATGGGGTTGCATGTGCCTGGCTGAGGAACACACTAGTCACGCAAAACCTGCAGAGCCAGTAAGTTCCTGAGCAGGAACTGCCAGCGCTGACCAGACAGATCATGAGATGCATAGGCTCGGATGAAGGATCAAATCATCAGGACTTTCAACGAAAGCTTTCATAACTTTTTTCATACTCATTTGCATCCCTCCAAAACTAAGCGCCCAAGATTAACACAAGAACTGCTCAGGCAAGGTCAGTTTTCCCTATTCAGGCCTCTGCGTCCTTTTTCTTCTTCTTTTTCTTCTTCTCTGTTGTGGGCTCTGCAACTGCTGCTGCCGGCGCCTCCTCGGCTGCTGCCGCCTTCTTTTTCTTTTTCTTGGGTGCCTCGTCCTCTGCCGGTGCGGCTGCTGCCGCTGGTGCCTCCTCGACTGCCGCCTTCTTCTTTTTCTTCTTCTTTGTGGCATCCTCGCCTGCAGCAGAGACATAAAAGATCATGAATAGAAGACCGCATACAGACTAGTGAATAGTCTGCCCATATTCACCGCGAGCAAGTCCTCGCTGATCCTAGCCTCATCTCATGGCTCCTTAGTAACTCAACGCAAGACTAGCGTACAGTAACATTCAACGCAAAGCATAGCGACCTCCATAGCCGTTGCCTTGACAGGGCCTCAGTGTGGCACACTGAGCCCCATGCAAAAATCCAGGCGCAGCCTAGCACAACCTCCCTATCTGCCACTTTGCTAGCACCTGATTCTGGCAAGACCCAGCTCATAGGAGACACAAGAAATTATGCCGACAACATTCTTCACTTTCTGGCAGGACCCAGCTCCCGGGAGAGACAAAAACTCATGGCACCAACCAGATTCACACAAGCAATTTCACATCCTGGCAAGACCCAGCTGTCGGGAGAGATTTTTTTCTTGATGCAAAGCAATTTCATGGGCGGCTGCGCACCGGCTGGGGCGCCGTTGGTGGCGGCCTCGGCGGCCTGCGCCTGGACGGCCTGGGCCTCGGCGACCTTGCGCTTCTTCGACTTCTTCACCGTCGCGCCCTCCTCTGCGCTCGGCTCCACCGCCACCGGCACCAGCGGCTCAGGGCCCTTGGCCGCGTCGCCCGCCTCCCGCACCGTCGCCATCGCCTCCTGCACAACATATGTTAATGCGTCAGATAACGTTCTTCTTCAGTCTGGCTATACTTAATTTCCACGCTGCAGACACAGCTGCGCTGCATGTGCAGGGACAGCCAACCCCTAGGAGGCTGGCCCGCTATAGCTGGCATGCACTGATTGAGTCCTGCTCAGGGTGACCTCTCCTCACCGACTGAGCAAATGGGCTCACACACACACTCCTGAAACGCCAAGGACCACTCTGGTGGGGAGCGAAGAGGGCATAGAAACAAAAGTGTGTGCCGCGCGCTCTGCAGGATACGGTGTAGTACTAGTCAGGCATGCAACAGTGAAAATTGCCGGGCGTACCTGCATGGCGGTGGTGTTTTTGGTGGGCGCAATGCCCTCCTCGTAGAAGCGCAGTCGCTCCTCCACCTGCTCCTTCATCTTCTCCCCAAACGCAGCCGTCCCCGTCCACTCCGAGAAGCAGTCGATCCTGCGCGCACATGGTTTCACACCCTCAGCCTCACCAATCTGGTGTCCAATTTCCTCATCCTGAAATGTCTCTCTTCCGCTTTGCCAAGGCGTCCCTCAAAGATTCAGAAACTCTGGTCCCAAGTAATAAATTTTTGGCACCCGCATGCATGCGCATGCTGCAGGGCTTTGCTCAAGCTGTGCAATGCATTGCAGCATGAACAGCTGCTATCCCCCGACATCAGCCGTTTTAACAAGTCCCATGCAGCAGTCCAAGAGCAAGAACCTAGTCGCCCGCCCCGGAGAAACAGCTAGCTGACGGTGTGCTTAGCCATCAGCGAGCCAATCCATTGACGAAGGCAAAAAGGTCGCCCCTGGTGGGTGTAGTATGAATAAATGGGCAGTAAGGAGAGGGCGGTCACCTGGAGGCGATGGAGCATTTGTTGGCGAGATAGCGGGAGATACGGCCCTTGTTGCGCTGCTTGGCGCGGCCTATGAACGAGGAATGGAAGATCAGGCCGTACTTGGGCGTGTTGCCCTTCGTCTTCAGCGCCCTGCACCCGCACAACACATCCTTGAGAGACTGAATGAGTCTCGTCTACCTTGGGCAGACACCTCCTCAATAGTAACCCGCATAAGTTGGTGCACGGAGCTCGGCTTATAAGCAGCCTCTCAGTCTCCTATCCTCTCTTCCTGGCAGCTTGGCATATGGACAGGGCAAGGATGGTGCAAAAATTCTGCACACTCACAAAGTGGCATTGCGAGAATTAAAGAGGAAGACTGTGCACACCTGAACAGCGCCTTCTCTGCGCCCAGGATCTGCACTGTGCTGGCCGGGTACTTTGCCAGGTTCACCAGCGACCCTGCAGTTGCAAGACATACAGTATTAGCGCTGGCACATCTGCAAGATTCCACATTCTCAAACTCTACGCTTCCCATACATTCCTCCTAGGTATACCCCACACCACTGATCCTCCGAATCACAGCATCACCTCCCAAAGAGTCATGTGGTTTGCCATTCTCAAACTCCATCAAGATCACACACGTCTGCCTACCAGACACCCGTGCAGACGATCCCCTGCAGGCACGGAGGGGTGCATGCATGCAGGCAGAGAGTCCTGAGCACAGCGGTGCTCACCGGCGTGGGAGATGAGGCGGGCGCCGACGATCTCGCCAATGAGGGCGGACAGATTGGGCGCGATGGCGTGCATCTTGTCGAGCAGGTAGGCATGCAGCTGCAGGCGGTACTCGGCCAGGGCGATGACGCGCGAGGCAAAGGTCTCGATGTTGATGAGGTCGATGGGGGAGATGTCCTGCCCCATGCTGCTCTTGGCCGCCTCCACTATCTCCTTCGCCTTGTCCTCGTCGCCCACTATGTCCGTCAGGCCTGCGCTCAGCCACAGCCATTCAGAGGACTGAACCTCTCGTACATCTGCCATCAGGGGACACCGACACCCATGGAGAGATCTCTCCAACGAAGGTTTGATTGAAAGCTACACGAGAGAGATACACGGGGCATTGTTGCTGCACATCTCACCATGCTGTTTGTAGGCCAGGCTGGTCAAATCCTAATGCCATAGCTGGTGGCTACACATGCATTAGGATTAGTACAGTTTATAAGGCTGCAAACAAGCAGCCCCTGATAAGTACCCTTCAGATCTGCCATTGCTCGAGCTGAGGTGGTCCCTAGAGGCTCTTGCAAGGTGACAGGAAATGTTTGAAGGACAAGAACGCAGGATCAGGAGCGGCAGCAGCGGGCGCACCTGGCAGGCTGTCCTGGGTGAGCGAGGTCTTCTCCTTGACGAACAGCGCCAGACGCGCGTACTGGTAGTTGTCCGCGCAGATCTTGACCAGCTCGGGGAAGTGCCACGAGTACCACTCGCGCACGCGCATCACAAACGTGTTGATGTCCTTGTCCAGCGTGTCCAGTAGCGCGATCGCCTGGATCACCATGTTGTCCACGCGGTTCACGTTGAACTTCACCTGCGCGCAGGGACCAGAACAGAACAGAACGTCAGTACCCAGAGCTTGCACGCCAGAGGAGCAGGCCCTCCTGCTAGTATGTCAGATTCATCATATACAGGTCAATGTCAACTACAGTTCATGACATACAGCGCAAAACTCATCCCCAAAAACTGCCACAATTGGAATCTTATATGGAATGTTTCTAGGGCCCCCTGAACATCTTTATCTGGTAAGTGCTCCAGGCCCCCTCCTGGACGCCAGCCCCATGTGGGAAGCAACCATGTCACAGCTTTGCGTGATGGCCAATAGCGGGCGTCGACACCGGCCCATTGCACAGACACCCCGCATCAATATGCGGTGCTGCAGCGGTGCCGGCGGCTGCGCACCTTGGCGCGGGAGTATGAGTGCGCGAGACCCAGCTGGCTGCGGCGGAGGTCCATCTCCTCGAGGCCCTTGAGCAGGCGCGGGGCATGCAGCCGCAGTCCGCGCACGAGCTCCCCAATGAACTCATTGCAAACGCAGGGGATCTTGGTGGCCTCCTGGATTTCCGAGCCCAGCTTCGCCTCGGAGACGCCCAGCTGGAACTTGGGGTCCTTGCTCGGCTTTCCGCTCACCTGCAGGCGCAAGTAATTTGCTCCTGTCGCTGCCTTGCTCTCACTTACTTTATACGAGCACGTGTAAAGTGCATGCCTAGCAGGCATTACATCGAGTATCTGGTTAGAATGAGATGCAAGTTATCGTATCTTCTGACTGCAAGGACAAACAGGGCAGCCAGCCTAGGAGGGTGTGCACCTTGGGCAGGTTTGTTTCTAAGAAGCTCTGGAGATCGTCCGTCAGCACCGCTTCAGAAATTGCGTTTATCTCGTCCAAGGCATGTGCAGCATTTTTGAAGGGCAAAAAAGACTGCAGCTTGACCACTTTGCCAAAGCGAGCTAGGTCCAGCGTGGACTGCTGCACTGCATCTGCACTTTGTCCCAATTCATCGAGGCCAATGATTTCAAACAGCGAGTACCCTGCCGCTGTCTCGTACAGCACGAACAGAGCGGGCATGGTGGTGTACTGTGGCTTCCAACGATTACTAGCCCAGTCTCAGAGGGGCGATCTTGGTGCTACCCGTGGCTCTTTCTGATGATCTCCAGTATGGATAACAGATGAAATTCACCAACGATCAGAAGAGATGAAAAATTGCAGCACTCAACCGTGAAGCCATTTCGGAATCCTGACGGCTCAAAAAATGGAGCGCCCTTGGAGACCGGTTTCGGAGCTTGGTCTTCTCAAGATGAGGCTTGTGCTTGGATTCCTCTTGCTTGCTGCCTTGAAGCCAAATCCGCGTATTGATTCGTTGTCATTTATATCCTGCACTGTCAGCACCCGACGTTGCGCGTCAAAGTGTATACTTATTCAGAACAAACTAGAGGTTTGCACTTACAGCGCTGTAATGTTCCACCAAGCCCCAAAACAATCAGAATTGTTAAATCACACATGCCTGCCACCATGCCTGTCCTTTGCTGCTGCTGCTCCCGTCTTCAGGCAAAGAGCATGTAGGGGATTGTGTAGGCAGCAATTGAAAGTTGAACATCATCTCGTAGAGAGGCGCTGTCGGGCTGCACATATAATGTGCTCAGCTTCTCAGACCGACACGGCAGCCAGAGCAGCTCTTCCTCCGTTGAAGCCTCTCACTGGTGTGCACACCTCGATGGGCAAGTACTGGGATTGGCGATCTGATTCTTGATGCACACATGCTACTGCACTAAAGTGCTAAAGGATGAGTTAAGGAAGCTTTGTGGCGTGTGTCACAGAGGAAGCTGAGTCTGCTGCTGCACATACCTTCTCACAGTTTGCAAACTGGATTATCCCCGGCAAGGTCCTGCTTGGAAGATACCCTTATGTGGAACCCAGCAGATGCAGGTATGGGATTCTGAATCACATGCTATCCAGGCTTCCAAATTTTCTATTTGCAGATCTTTGTACTGACGCAGACTTCTGGGCTTGTTTCTCTCAGAACGCATGACGAAGGAGAGGCCCAGGTATCGCAGATCTTGCAGGCAGGCGTCACAACGTTTATATCTCTGCAGGTAACAAATTTGTTTTACTCTGCACCTCCGATACACACAAAGAGCGCTCTACCGGTATGATCAAATGCTGCAGAAAGTCCAAGTTGCTGCTTTTGCACAGGCGGAGACACCCCCGCAAACTAGCATGACCATGGGAGGCGTCAATGGATTTGTGCCATATGCTTCTGTGGCCGCCCTGCTCGTCTGTGCTATGTCAGGGCCTCCAGACATGAAGGTGCTCCCACTGACTAGCATCCCTTCAGCCCCTTGCTGAGCTGATGTCATATTTAAAATGCGCAACGTAAAGCATGCAGCAATTCATATGTTGGGAATCTTGCTATCAGTGTACATGCTGTGGACTTGGCAGCTTTTGGAGCTCACATTCTTTTTGGTGTTAAAGAGTTGTGTTGCTGGGTCATTTGGCACCCCTGTGCCTCTGATATTTGGGGCAGTGTTCCAATGCTAGAGAGCATTCTAGTGTGTTCCTGCTGATGTGTCGCGTCCTGAGACGCTGTGCAGGAGGTGAATGGGCTGCGCAATCCGTACCTGGACACATTCCTTCCGCCGCGGCGCAAGCAGCAGCGGCAAGAGGCGCAGGAACTGGAGGAGCAGCGGCCGCCGCGCCGGCAGCTGGCCTTCCTGCACTACCCCATCACCGACCTCGACATACCCACCACTGACCAGTGCGTGCACTTCCTGACTCCCATATGAATTTTATACTAACTCCCAGATGGTTTTGGTATTCTGCTGAATTATTCTGAGGGTCCGACTTGTTTTAGCAGCCAGTTGCTAGGTAGGGACAGGAAGGCATTAATTCTGGTCTGCAGTGACCCCACATCTTGGCAGCCACTACAAACGGGCGGTAGTCATCTGAGATGTGTGCAGCGTATTCCCATGCTCCCATCAATACCACCGGATCAAATAATGTCCTGCTGATTAAATGATGAGATTGGATCTGTTGTGCCCCTTCGGCCAAGCCAGGCCATTCTTTTACACATTTCTGCCATGCATGCGAATCCAACAAGGGGTGGGATTGTGGCAGCCTTTCAATGCAGCTTGTCTCATGTACCTTGCCAGGATATGCGTGTAATAACAAAGAATATGATGCTGTGTAGTCGCAAGTCTGAAAAGGCACGCTATCATTGCGCCAGGGTGCGGGAGCTGATAGGGGAGATAGCGCGGCGGGTGGAGGCTGGCGAGGTGCTGTACGTGCACTGCTGGGGCGGCCGCGGCCGCGCGGGGACCGTGGCGGCATGCCTGCTCGCCAGCCTCTACGGCGTCGACGCGGAGCAGGCCCTCGCGCGAGTGCAGCGCGCGTACGACACCCGCGGCGAGCTGGGTGCGTGCGCATATCTCCTCTCTTTGCCCCCCTGCAACATATCTGTGTGACCCTGGAAGAGCGGCTTTGGATTCCTCTGGAGGCCTTGAAGGCATCGGCTTGACCCTTAGGTAAGGCAGTGAATCACAACTCAGTCAAAGTTGTGGGGCGAAGGCTTTGCAGCAAGTGCCCTGAGCTGTTCTTGAGGGGCATGGGAGGTGCCACTGGTTGATCTCACATGTAGAGCATTCTTATTGGCTCTGCTTTTGCTTGGCTCAAATCAGTTCTTTGGGGGGCGCGCAAGCTTCCAAGGGCATGGACGGTGCATTGACCAGAGTGTTGTTTCCATGCAGGTTATGCCTCCCCTGAGACATTGCAGCAGGTCAACTTTGTGAAGTCGTACGTTAATGGGCAGTAGTTACTATGACGCCGGAAGTATTTGTTTGTTGAAGCCTTACATCAATTGATGTATTGCATTTTGCATATGTTCCTTGCAATTCTGGCACCGTGTGTAATCACTCATTGGATTCTGTCAACTAGCGACCGATCAAAATATTCATGGCCACCACTGGTCATCACTTCTGCAGTTTTCCTTTGCAAAATGTTGAATTAAATTCACAAGGCATCCCCTGACGATCCTTCCTGCCCATTGTTCGAGGCATCGTGGAGATCCTGCTGAGATTCGGCCTCATTTACCGCCTCCGGGTTGATGAACAGCTGCACAGTCAGAGCTGCATGCACACATCACATGTGTCAGTTCAGCATAAAGACAGGTTCAACTTCATGACATAGCTGCGTGAGCACCTCACTGCCTTAATCTCTCAATCTCAGAGAAACGAGCCTGGTTTCAAGACAGCCATCAAAGGCATGGCGTTTCCAAAATAAAATCTAAATTTAGATATCTGGAGTCTTCGATCTCGGGGATTGCTCTCTGAGTTTCTGCTGTTGCCCTTGGCTAGCCAATGTTCTCCCAATACAACCGCTTGCTGTATGTGATGCATCGCGATTGCTGAATGACAATGCACACTCATTGCTCCCATCACAGTTGTTACATATTGGGAGATGTCTGGACTCACCGCTCAGGCCAACGGCGTTGGCGCCAAAGATGAAGGTGATGAGGTAGGACAGTCCGCGCACAATGGTGCTGATGGCGACTGTGATGTTGCGCGCTGTGTACTGGTCAGGCAGCGGCTGACGTTCAAAGTAGCCATCTACGTTACTGCTGAATAGATACAACAGGTATGCAAATACTCCTGCCTGCACTGCAGCCCTGCGCCAGGACCAGTCAATCTGAGTACGTAGGTAGATGGCAACATGATCATTATTGCATGCTGAAGAGGGTATGGGGCGTGAGGTTATGAACGTTGCAAGGCCATCGAATCCCCTGGTTGGCCGGGGGTGGCCATCGAACCCCTTGCGCGTCACGCACGCAGGAGGGAGATGCAATCGGTTTAGGGGGTAGAGGTGGAAGTGGTGCAAGTAGAGCAGGGGAGAGAAGCGAGGAGCGGCAGCGCACCAGAGAGACTGGAGGGGTGTGACACGCTTGATGGAGGGGTCAGGGGGCCTCTCATCTTCACCCTTCGCTGCTGATGCAAGTCTCTGCAGCATAAAGACATGCAAAATGGTCAGCAACTTGGAGCAGCCCTGATGCTTTCGTTCCGGTAAAACTTGACACGTCGACAATCACAATGTCTGCTCCACTGCTTTGGTTGAGGGCTGACGCAAGCAGATCAGGCATCTAAACAAAACAAGCCTGACGGCAACGTGGGTTGCAATCACCTCTTCCGTGGCGAACTTTGCCCGTTTGGTGAGCAGTCGCACTGCAAAGACTGCTAGCAGCACCACATATGCTGCCCCTGCCACCTGTTTTACCACGTCCGCACCAGCGCCAGGGTCATACTTGAGCCCATCTTCTGCAATCGCCGGCCCGGCTGCCAGCAGGACGCTGCCCAGCGCTGTCCAAGAGGCCCAGGAGGCTTGGGGCGGTGCATGCGCGCTCTTTTCTGAATCCCTTTGCCGGTGGCAGGTGCTGCATGCAGGTGAACACGTTAGCGGTGTATCTTTTATATACATGCATGCAAGGAATTAAGGACATGGCAAACACCGTCACAGATGGGCATGCAATTAAGGTCAGCTGCAGCACCTTTTACAAGAACACTTCCTTGAGTATGTTGCTGGTCTTGGCTGTACCACTGACATTTGCCGCAACCTGAGATGGCATGGTCTTTCACTGGCCGCTAAAATAGGGAGTCTTCGTCGCTGATGATACAAACATGGCTGAATCCGTCGATTTGCTGTGGGCACACTTGATAATCTGGATGTGGAGCAGGTGTGTTGCTTTATCTTGCCCGCGCCATCAATCGAAGTCAGCATCGCATGCCAAAGCTAATATGATTTAGAACCAGAAGTTGCTAAATATAAGCTTCCGGATCAATGGATGCTTGATCAGAGGCGTAGGATTATTATCTCAGATCAAGGATCAATGCTCTTTGCCACCTTTGTCAACAACTTGTCTTGTTGTCTCCAACATATCGACAATTTCCTGTTCGCGTCATCACATGTGACATTTGTTTTCCAAAGTTTGAAGTCCAAACTCAAAGCTAATCTCCGAAACGATGGCCCCGTCGCTTCACCGCCGCAAGGGGGTCCCGAACCCCCCAAACTTAAGTGCAAACGTAGGACCGGGTCTTGTGACACCCAACAATAACTTCCAGGCGACGCTTGAGGGTTGAGCACCGGCAGGCATCCTTTGATGGGAACTACTAGTGCCGCCTGCCTGCGATTGTTGTCGGACTTGAAGGCCATTACTCAGGAGCCTCCTGAAGGTTGCAGTGCCAGTCCCACTTCTGAGGAGAATCTCTTTGTTTGGACGGCCACCGTCTTTGGGCCGGATGAGACCATTTGGGAGGGTGGAATCTTCTGCTTGAGGTGCGGATGCGCCAGAGTTACAGAGTTCCAGGGCGTTAGCTTGATCTCTGCAGTTCCTGATAGAGTATTGGTTTGACTTTGTGTTGAAACGGGTCGTTTAATCTCTTTCGCAGGATCACCTTCAATGACGGGTACCCAGAGAAGCCGCCCAGAATACGCTTCACCACGGAAATCTTCCACCCCAATGTATACTCGTAAGCTTTCAGCTCCCAGCTCTTGACCTCCTAGCAATGCCCCTCTGCCGCACTGGGTTGGCTTGCTGCTAATATTGGCATCCTTGTTCTAGTGATGGGCTGCTTGTACGTTGTAAACCCTCCCAAAGTATCGTTGCTGACCTGAGCGCTTGGCAGATAGAGAGCAAGCCTGTTCGATGAGGAAGCTGCTCGCTGTGCTGCCCTGGGCAGAAACTACTGCCTGGCTATGATCATAATGGGTTTGCCATGTCTGCCCCCGCAGAGATGGAAGCATCTGCTTGGACACACTGCAAGACCAGTGGTCGCCCTGCCACAATGTCTGCACCATCCTGACATCTATCCAGAGCCTGCTAATGGACCCCAACTGCTCCTCGCCAGCCAACCCCGAGGCAGCCTCCCTCTATCTGTCCAACCAGGCCGAGTACAACAGGCGAGTGCGGCGCGTCTCGCAGCGCTCACTTGAGTGCTGACTGGGAGGGATGGCCTGCAGGGCAGGTGCTCTGCTGGCAGGCTGCATATTCCATCATGGCTACCTCTCAGCAGGTCCCTGAAGACAATCGGAGGTGGCGGCTTTGGAGACATGCTAGGCTGCTCATGCTCATGCAAATGCTTGCCTGAGTACCGTGCTCTTCCCACACAAGTGGGTGTACCAATAATGTGTGCCTGACGAAGCCAAAGATGCGGGCAGCATGCTTGCCCCTGCCGCAAGATATGATACTGTGCTGTGAGTAGCATCACAAAAGGCAGGCTGGAGGGTGACAGAGCAGGTTGATCGCAAGCTAGAGAGTGTGCGGGACGATATGGATAAGGGGTGGTCGATAATGGCTGGTTTTACTGGCCCTTATAAGTAATAGCACCGTGTGTAACTTTATGTAGAGAAGGGGCAGTGTTGATAATGGCAAGATCAAGTGCGGCTGAGGCTCTTTTGGAGTGTGATTGCTGTGTACAGGAACATGATGTGTGGCGATTGTTGATGCGTTGAGTGATCTGTAGAAAGTGTTTCTGTTGGATGCTAGCCCGCTGCGCATAATCACAGCTTGGATGCTGTAAAGCACAAATTTCTGTACTAGCCCCTCGAATAGTATGGATCCAAGACACCATACAAGAGCCTGTGGCTGACACCTTGAATTGTTAGCAGTCCTGTAAGGCAATTTGTGCTTACATGATAATCAGCTCAACGTGGATGCTTGGGTAGGTACAAGGGCACAGGATTATCATTTCTACTCGACAAGAAGCCACTGCCTGCACGTGCATCAAATTGCAGGAGCACAACAGGGTCTCTCTGGGTAGCAGAGAGAAGGAGACGCCCATCTGCATAGCTATCACTGTGCAATAGTCTGGCGCCCAACTGTCAACTCAGCACAAACTACAGCCCTGAGAGTGGCACCAGAGCGCTTCCAACCTGAGTTGATGAGAGCTGTGCAGCTGAGCACCCAACAAGCAAACCATGATGCCTGGCCTCTGCCGCCCGGCTCATTCAGTGTCATGACTGATCACGTCAGCTGGAACTGAATGCGCCGGCTCCTCTGGCATGTCGTGACTAATAATCAGGTCCACTTCTGCTTCAGGGAGGCTCTCTCGCTCATGTATTTGAGGGCGATGGAGGCCCCAATCATGGTTAGAGTGATGGCCACCAGCAGTGCGAAGGGGAAGTCCTCCGGTAGAAGGTCAAAGGTCTTTGACGGCTGCACCCGCGTCAGATACAGGTCCAGCCCCCGCGCCAGCGCAAAGCAGGTCGACTCCAGATTTGCCGGCGCGCTGTCTATGCCTGCGCAGCATGCACGCCCTCCATGGTCAACAATTTGCAGAAGTGTGACTGGAATAGTGTGCGCCTCATCACAGTCTTAATAGGGCGCGGTGGGCAGCTCGTGTCCCAAGGCAGCAAGGCAGGAGCATGACCACGGCATTACATTTAGGCGCTCGCTCTGTCTTCATCTCACTCTCTCTTGGCTTAATTTGCAACGCTGGAAGGATTGCAAGTACTTATCTGGGCATGACAGTCCCTTATGGACTCAAGGTAAACGACAAGGATTCTTCTGAAAGCGCGGCAGACCTTATGGTACAACCACAAGACTCAGCAGGAGATGCCATAGCATGAAGGAGAAAGGGGCGCACCGCGGAGATTGGCGACGAGGCGGTCGTGGGTGGCGAAGAGCTGCGGAGCGAGAGGGAGCTCAGCCGCGTAGGGGATGAGCATCTCCGCCTTGTCCTCGGCCGTGGGCGGCCCCAGCGGCCGGCGCGGGTCGAAGAAGCGCTTGTCCATCATGTACACCTGCCCCCAGCATATAAGACCTCGGCGACAACTCTGGGGAAATGACACACCCCCATGCGCTGTAGATCAGGCCCTCATACCCTCACAGCCCCACACTGGACAGTCCCCTGCCACGAAGCACATGGTGCTATCCTGTGACTACTTTCCAAAAAAGCACTGCCATTATGCCTATGCCTGCGTTGCTCACGCAAGCAGAGGACTGAGGCAAGCACACAGGGAGACATCTGCTTCATCTTCTTCTTCTACATTCCTCTGGATGAAGTTCAGGTGACAGATCATCCTATATGAGAGGGTATTGCTCGAGGTGTGCAGTGCTTGCCTGGTCTGTGAAGGTGCCCATGAGGATGATTTTGGAGGTGATGCCCTTGCTGGTGGCCGATGCTGCCAGCGCCTTGACACCGAACGGCACAAAGTAGCTCTGCCCCAGCACCTGGTATGCAGCCATAACTGGCACTTCAGACCAACAGAAAAAGAGCACATCCAACACACGATCAACCACAATGCACACCAACAGGACACAATTTGCAAAATATCACACAATTGCAGTACATTCAGAGCCGGAATTGTTACACAGCAATCGGCTCCCAAAGTAAACACTTGCATTTCCCTGTCTCTCAGCTGCCCTTCGTTTCTGACAAACATCTGCCTGACATGAGGCATTGCATAGCTTTGAGGTCCCATGTGCTCTCTGTAAGAGTTTGCCCCCAGGGTGGAGGTGGTTTCGTACCTGCAGCTGGGCGGGTCGGTAGGAGGAGACAGTTGCGTTGTTGGCGCCAAAGACCAGCTGCACGGGGCCGAGGTCGCGCGGCGAGTCATCAAACATCTCCAGCACGCTCGCCTGGAAGCGGTGCGCTGCCGCGCTCCAGTAGGTGTACACCACCCAGTTCTCCGCCAGCACCGCATGCACCGGGCCGTTGGCCCCCTGCGGCAAACAAAGCAGTATGTGATTAGAATTGGGCGCTGAGAGATCCGACAGTGTTTGTCATGCTGAAAATTCACGTTGCCGTCTTCTACATGCAGCATTTGAATCAAATTCCTGCAAGGAGAGCGGGCATTCAAGCAGCACAGCAGAAGGCATCTTTCCCCTGAGACCACAAAGCAGCCTCGTTGTATTTTCACATGGTTCCGCCTTTTTGGTGAGCACCAACTAGAAGGGGAGGTCATTGCCCCCCACATATTGAGCTCAACAGAAGGGCAAGAGGGGTATTGACATGAGCTGGGTGTGTCGAGCCGCGCACCTCGTGGGTCTGGCTGAACAGCAGCTGGCCGGTGACTGTGTCGAAGATGTGGGCGGTGATGTGTCGCGCGCCGCCCATGGCCTGCCCCGGCTGGGACCCCGTCGCCACAAACAGCATGTTGGGGTTCAGGTACTTTAGCTTCAGGCTGCGGTCGCCCAGCACCTGCGCACACAAAAACACTTCTCTTTGAACACTTTGGACTATTTTGTTCATTGAAATTTCACCATCATGGTGCTATACGACACCCTCTGGCTCTGCAAGGAAACATCCGCTGTGCACCAGCGCCCTGGTCAGGTTCTTTAACCACCAGAATATTTTCAGTTTGCACACTGTCACAGCGCGATTTATCAACTTGAGCCCCACAATAAGTAGTTTTGCCCATCTTTCTGATGGGGTATTAGAGTCAGGGCAGACATTTGCACAAATGGATTGGGACTAGAGTGAGTGGCATGAGCTGATTGGAAGGCATTCCTGCATTATGCAAGACAGGCATGCATTAAGGCTGCAGGAAGGCAGGAAGGTGCATAGGAAGGCAGGATGGCTACAGTCGCCTACTTTGGCATAGGAGTAGACAGGGTCATGCAGGCCTGGGGTGGCCGTCGCCAGGATGGCGTCTGTGGAAGGAGGGAACGCTACAGACCACAGCAGCGAGGCTCGGCCGGCCGCAGACACCGCAAACCCCTCAATCACCCCTGCACCCGCGCACAGAAGAGAGTCGTCAATGCACAGATCCCACATGCCAGTTGTCTTGGTTGCCCCTGCTGCAATCGCACGCCACAGATGGGTGGTTTCAGGCATGAAGCAGCGAGCGCCTTGTGTTCAACAGCGAGAGCAGGACACCAATTAAAGAGTGATGGGAAGCTGGAGGGGCCACACCGGTGGTGGTGTTGCTTCGCCAGAAGTGCAGAGGCTTCTTGGGCGAGCTGAGAAGCGGGGCGGCCAGGTCGGTGGCCGGTAGCATGTGCACGCTCGGCTGCGCCTGGGTCGTCACCAGCACATATACACTCTGCTCTGCCTTGCCGTCATGCACTCGCTCCGCCAGCTCCAACACCTGCGAACACAGTATAAATCAGAGTTGGCCACCAACAAGGAGTTTCAATGATCGCCTCAGCTATTCTCCATAATTAGTGCTGGTGAAAGTGCTAGTGCCATTGCGCGTCGGAGCCTTGATGTCCTGGAATTTGGCATCACATAGCGAAACAACTCATTGTGGACTTCCCCTATGGCTGGGGACGCTTTGTAAGCGCAGCGGAATAATAAAGAATCAACAGAGCCATTGCTCCCCTCGAGTTAATGCCAGAACCCAAGACACCCTCCCAGGAGATACTCATCTCACAGTACATGAAATTAATAACCGCTGTGCAGTACTCACCTGCGCGACCTCGAAGGGGAGCTCGCCGGAGCCGGTCTCGGCGCCGGTGTGCGCGTTGAGGGTCACAAAGAAGGAGCTGCCGCCGGAGGGAACATTGCCAAGCAGGAGCACCTCCGGGGCGGCCGCCGCGTCGTGCGACGTGCGCCAGCGCGCCAGATGCGTCGGCCGCCGATCCGCGCCGAAGCTGCGGCTCCACAGCACGTGACCGTCGCCGCTGTGCAGCCCAAACACCTTGCCTGCAGCCGACACAAAAGCCTGTCACTTGAATTGAATGTATGTCCTGGACATGCTAGTCTTTCCCGTGCAGCCTAAATCTGTGCCTGTCATGACATGGCGACAAGTTCTTATTCAGCAGTTCCTCAAAAAGATTGGCCAGTGGCCCGTCGGTGGGCCACTTGCCAATCTCCTTGAGCAACTGGTGAGTGCAAACACCATGAACATCTCAGAAGGATGATACAGTGTGAAGGTGGGATCTGGGAGGCTTGCCTGACTTGGAGAGCAGGACGAGGAGCTTGCGGAAGCCGTTGGGGTCGCGGAAGGGCAGCAGCCGGCTGGACATGCGCGCCTTCAACACGCCCAAATCCGCGCTCTCCTGCGGGCTCGCTGCGCCCAGCTGCGCCTGCAACAGTCAGTGCACTCGCTCGATTTCCATGCCCACAGGCGCGGATAGCACAGCTATATCAGTTGATGATTAGGAACCAGGGAGTGTTGTGATCATCACATGCAGGTCATCTGTGCCAACGATGATCAGAACCCTTCCAGGCACCTCCTCAACAACTCCCACTTCAAGCCTCTGATGCCATACTGAAAGCTGATCTCACGATGCAGTACCCTGACTGCCTTTGCATGCCCCGAATAACATCACAGTCATGGGGACTTGCTATAGAGCTCCAGCATATGAAAGCTTAGCAAATGACAATGCAGCACAGGGGAAGATGGCGCACTTTGATGCTGAGGAACTCGGCCTGGATGCGCTCAGAGAGGGTGGGCGCGGCGGCTCGCCATTGGGCGGCCAGCTCTGGCGAAGGCGCAGGCAGGTCCAGGAAAAGGGAGCCTGTTACGGAACCCAGAGCCTCCTCCCGCACCCAGCTCGCCTTGCCCTGCTCTATGAGCGCCAGTGAGTCATCTCCACCCACCGTCACCAACCTGCACCACGGAGGACATGGGGAAAGTTATGCAATGCTCTAATTACTTTTCTCTGTTGTGCATCAGAAATTCTTGTGGTTGCTTGGTGAATTTATGTGGCAATCCAATAATGTCACGGCAATGGGCAGACTGGCATGCGTATACTGATAAGCACCCCTCAAGTACAGGAAGGAGGGAGAGCCCAAACAATTGAGGTTTGAAGGTGAGCACAAGAAACTCAAGAGAGAACCTGCCTGGCACTGTTCAGGGCAGCCTCCTTCGAGGAGGCATCCTTGGCGCTGAAGGCTGCAGCAAGAAAACCCCCAATCTTGTCAGCAATGGCGTGCTTGCCAAGCTTCAGATCCACAGTGGTCCAGTCCCCGAGCCACACAAGTTTGGCCCAGGCACTGCCATCCGCCAATGTCCCAGCAACTACTACCCCCTCATCCTCTCCCGCTGCCAGAGCATTTGTCACCACGCTCGCACCTGCACCACCCGCTTCATGTGAAACTGATGGAACATGCTGACACCAGCCCTTGCACACACAGAGGATGACATAAAAGTCCGGTGCGCCCGATCATGATAATGTTGTGGATTGCAACGTTGCAATAAGGGTGAGTTATCTCTCCTCAGGGATGACTCCATGCCCATGCACCTCTTAGTTCTCAGGCCACTACAATGTCAAAGCTGGACGAGCTGCATGTTGGCAATCGAAGGTTCCCATGTTGTAAGATGTCGAATCATGCGTGGAAAACAAGCAGGTAGGCCGCACCTGGCACATGGATGACTGTCTGGATGCCCTCAGCCCCATTTTCCAGCACCGCGATCCCCTCTGCTGTACGCACAGCCACAGTCCTGGTGCTGTCAATGTCCACCAGCTGCAGCTGCGAGGAGGGCGCTCCCTCCAACGGCTTGCATGTACCACTTGCCTCGCCTGCATGCCAGGTTGCAAAGTGGTCACACATCATTTTTTTGATGTTCCAAAGCAACACAGGGGAAACATACAGCCACTAAAGGTGACTTCTCTGTTGAGGACTGGGCAGCTCCAGCAAGGCGGCGTGAGCAGGCGGCAATATGAGCGCGTCTGTGCATGCAGGGGTTGGTAGGGCAAGGAGGGCGTTCAAAGGGGCCGCACCTTGCAGAGGCAAGATGCAGAGCTTGTCGCCGCCTTGCGCGATGGCGAAGATCTTGTCGGCCTTGACTGCCAAGGCGCCCTCCACAGCAGCGGCCGGCTTGTGTTCGTGCTTAGCTACCACTTCCCCAAGCTTGGCCGACACGAGCCATGTGCTGACGTCCTTATTGCTGCAGGGCAGAGACCTTTGCTTAGAAACATCACACATTATCAGAATATGGAACATTTGATGGACCACCAGAATGTGCACACTCGAAAGAAGGGTGTTGGGAGAGCTTTAATCAAAGCATGGAAGGATGGATGGGCAACATCCACAGGTCCCCATGTTCCACTCGAAGATTCCGCAAAGCATACCTGGCTGCAATGCCGGTGACAGCAAGGACCAGCTCATCAGCATGGGTTGTTACGCTGAGCTGGGTAGTGACCCAGTCGCTTGGCAGGTTCAAGGTCCATACAAGCTTGCCGGAATTCCCAGACACCACCTGCGATTGCACGTGTGAGTTCACATCGTTCACCATTCCGTAAGTGGCATTGGAAGAAGGAAAAACACGCTGCAACAACAGCTGATCGTGTGTGATCTGTAAGGATTGAAGAGATGTGGTCCTCACCAGGAGCTTGCCATTGGATAGCACTGCGATGTCTGAGCTGCCATCTCCTGTGACATCTGGCAGTACTTTCCAAGCACGGCTGTCGGAAACAGCCCGCAGAGGGTTGCCTAGGAAGAGCTCCCAGAGGAGTGCTCCATCTCCAGCGTGCCAGGCCCGTAGTGTCTGGCCTTGCTGAGACAGAGAGACTACAGCAGCTGGCTTTGGAACCAGTGCAATCCCATCTATGGCATCGTCCTCAAGAAGTGTTTGCCTCCATACTATGCTACCATCTCTCAAATCTACTGATGCAACAGCATTTGACTCTGTCGAGACAAAGCACCGATCGCGGCCTTTGAATGCGAATAGAATTTGTTTCGCTTTCCCGATGTACTTCTGGTGCCAAGAATGCTGTGCTGCCTGTTCCTCGGATACTGCATGGGCTGTCACAGCCGCAGCCAAGAGGCAGATGGCCAACAGATATGATCTCCTCATAACATTTTCAGACCTTTCAATTCAGAAAATGTATTTTGATGTGACTGAAGGCCTGATTTCAATACCAAAGTGCCCCAGGGAAGAGTATGTCTCTCGATCGCCTGTCTGGGATCTGTAGTTTTTATGCCTTTCTCGATCCCCTACAACAACTTCAACATTGAAAAGTATGCAGCGTTGTTGCAACGAAAGACTAGGAAATGATACCCATGCAAGCTCTTCCCTAACACCCAAAGTTTACCTCGACCTCTGCCAAATTAGGCCACCAGACCTTCTCTTGGGCAGCTTGGCATGCCACCAGTTATTTTGGTTTGTTCTGCCAGACATTTCAGGCGTTGAAAGATTTCTACACAGTATTTGTTTTGCGGCTCAAATGGCAATAGGAGTGACAGGATTTGCAATGCAACGCACGCATCGCATGCTGCAGCCTGCTGCAACGTTTTGGTCAGCAACGGTCGGCATGCACGCCATGCTTTCCCTACTCGTGGAGTCATTTGACTGCCCTTCAGTTGCTATCCACGCATAGTCCACGGGTAATCAGGCTAATAAAGGCCGTCGGCTGACTGTGTGGCAGCTGCGGCCTCGGCGCGCGTGGCAGTGCGCTGCCATGCGCTGGCAGCCATGCTGCACTGCGGCAGCATGCGCGCAGCGTGGCAGACCAGTGCAGTCAGGTGATGCGCCTCGCTGGCGGCCGCCCAGTTCTCCACACCCTCGTACGCTGCCACCGCAGCCTCCAGCGACGTCAGCACCCTGCGCATTGACACACCATCCCTTCACTTCCTCAGAAAAGGCCTCTTCTGCACATACTACTGGACACGTTCCCTTCATAAGGCCTCCCTTTATAAGGTTTCCTATGACACTTAAGGAGGTCAGCAGGCATCCAATACAGGCAGGTGAAGTTGCACCCATGCTGCTGAAGTACTGGACATTCAGCTTGGGACAGAGAGCCATGCAAACAATCTGAACAAACTGAACTTGCAGAGGGTTCAATATAGGTTTGAGGGTCAGCTATGACTATCATAAGCTAAGGACAGTAGTGGCTGATCCTGACTACCAGGTGGACAGCCCTGTAGCTAATAAAGGCTGCAGGCCGATCCTGACAACACCGACAGTAGTGCCTAAATCCGTGTAATCTATACACGCCCCCATCCAGTGGAATATCATCTGTTATAAAAACGAATGGCGCACTTTTCCGGCTCCTCCCGCAGCTGAGTTTCTGTCGCGGTTGCCAGCAGGGCGTGTGCGAGTGCCAGCTGGACGTCCGCCTGGACGGAGCGGGGGGCGCAGCCCAGCACGGTGGGCAGCGATTGCAGCAGCGCCGCGCACGCCTCCGCAGACGCGCCCGGGCCCAGCCGCGCGCTCGCAGCCGCCACCTGCGCGCTCGCCTCCGCCGCCTGCCCCACATCCATCGCCAGATCAGGACAAGACTGAAAATCTCTGTGACGTTCTGGCATGCAAGGACAGGACGACACAGCCTGTCAACCTGGACCCGATGTCTTTTCCTCTCTTGAAAGAGATAAGCAGTTACTTGGAATGTATGGACCCTGAACAAATGTCCCTCCGGTGGATGCATCATCCATTGCCAGCTGAGAAGATGGCAAAACAGCACATAATTTTAACATTGTAAGATGCAAGCCACATCTTCAGGAGCCGCCAATTCATGCACGGTGCTTTGGGATCACTTGGAGCAGCATAGCAAGGTCGCATGTGCAGCATGAAGTGAGGGACTGGCGCACACCATGACATCGAGGCGAAGCTGGCTGGCGTGCTGCACAGCTGAGAGGGCATAGGGCAGGGCAGTGCACGGCTGCTCGGCTCTCATGTGGATGTCCGCCAGAATTATCAGCAGCCGCACCGCCTCTGCCTGCACCCCAGCAAACATGCATGGCAATGTTTATCACTGATTGCCGGCATCAGTCATTCACAGTTCCGAAAAATGCCAGCAAACTCGATGTGAACTCTTACGATCACATTGACAGTGCTTACCAGAAGGCCAGCCTCTTGGCAGGTCTCGAAGAGGGCGCTAGCGCCAGACGCAGCATGTTCCAAGCTGCCGGCCTTGACGAGCGTCTGCACATTCCTTGTCTCCGCTTCTATCCTGCTCATCACAGCCACTCTAGCGCTCAGCTTCCCTCTACGGCTCTATTTATTGGACCATCTCATTGTGCCACCATAGCTGCCGTCCATCCACAAGATTTTGGAAAAATTCACTGTCTTTTTTAATTCGCATCTTACTCCTGCGCACAGTGGCTAACACACGGTTGATGGGAACTGCCACCTGCTGCCCTCACCATGTTATTTAGCCATGTATGGCCATCAGACAACACCTGAGGGAACAAGATGACAGTCTCTCATCAATCAGGTGGATGTCACCCAAAAAAAAGGCGGCTGTGGCCGTATGAGCGCACCTCAGGTTCAGGAGCACGGCGTCTTCTGGCTCGGCCAGCGCTGACATGGCGGCCCCGAGCTGCCGAGCGGAGATGATGTCACGATGCGCAAGGGACCGCTGATGCGCGATGCCCAGCCGCGCCATTGCCAGGGGCCGGCTCTGCGCGTCTGGGAACTCCGCGTCCGCCACCTCCAATACCTTCATGCAGCAATCACTATTCAATTTTCCCTTTTTGCCTGCCACTAGCAGGCAACGTACGTTCTGCAGATAAGCTGCAATTAAAGGCTGCCAATATCCTACCCCTCTGTGGACTCGCCAGATCCAAGCAAGACCCAATCAACCGTGGGCACGGTGCTCAGTA
>JADEYI010000497.1_pt1 | contig 52747 bp, 83 predicted proteins | sample 8542331 | NCBI WGS metagenome assembly JADEYI01 (sample SAMN16510988, study PRJNA670497) | mine drainage metagenome | isolation source: biofilm near Copperflume 1 | place: Germany: Marsberg coppermine Kilianstollen | collected 2018-02 | reverse complement strand
CACCCCAACAACGCCACAACAACCCCAAACACGCCCACACCACCACCAGTAGCAAGGGGGGCGAGGGGGGTGGCGGCAGGGGGGGAGGGAGAAAAGAAAAAGAGGAGGGGGGAGGGGGGGGGGGGGGGGGGGGGGGGGGGGGGCACCTTGAGGCCGGACTCCAGGTGCAGGATGAAGGCCTGGAAGTCGAGGCGGTCGACGCAATTGTCCAGCAGCACGTCCATGGCCTCAAAGGCCGCTTTGCGCAGCTCCAGGCCATCATCGATCTTGTGCTTGAAGGGCCCAAGGTCCACGACGCGGATGAGGGACTGGTCAACCGCCGTCTGCGCGTACACGCGCGGCATCACCCGCGGCAGTTGCTCCGCCACCAGCGCCGCCTTGTTGTGCGCCGCGCTGCTCAGCATCTGCACCGCCGCCTTGCGCACCCCCCTGCACACACATGCGCAGAGGAGTTCTCAAACCAAGCCAGCCGGCTGTCAGGGGATTCATCCCTTTCGCATTGTGTATCTGTGCTGTCAAGTAATGCGCAATAGTAAAAAAGCAGCAGGAGTGTTAGGAGGATAGGCAGTGCGTGCCTGTCTGGGTCGGACATGAGCTCGAGGAAGGGCTCGATGGAGTCCCTCAGGAGGTCATCGATGGGGTGGGGCCCTGGGACGACAGCGGCCTTCACGGCGGTGATGGCGGCAGCGCGGGCCGAGGGGGATGGGTCGGAATGCCTCTGCAGCAGCGCGGGCAGCACCTCTGCAGGGAACAGCAACGCCAGGTGGCCCATGCACTCCGCCACAACATTCCTGCACTCCTCCTCCACCTCGCAGTTGGCCAGCAGCAGGCGCAGCACCTGGACGCATGCATCAGCTCCCACGCATTGCACTGGACGCATTCACCCTGACGGGCTGCATGACTACTGGCGATTGGTGAATGACAGAGGAAAGAAGCATTTGGAGCAAGCTTTGGTGCGCACCTCCTGCTGGTGTGCTGGTGACAGCTGCTTGTTGCCCATGTCGGATGTCAGGCTCACGATGACCTCGTTCAGGGCCTTCAGCAGCAGGTACTGATCCTTTGGATTTGCAGCCTGCAGCATACAACCACGGTCAGCAACACGCAGTATGCGCAGCAAGGCCTCCGTCAAATAGCATGCAGGGTGTCCGGCGCCCACCTGCTCATTGATCTGCTGTATGACGAAGGGCAGGTAAGCGTCCAGGTTTCCAATGCTGACAGCACCAAGGGCCAGGGAGGCGGCAGCCTTGATCTGTTCTGATGGGCTTGTGAGGGCGCTCGTGAGAGCTTGCTGCAGCTGCGGGAATGCACTCAAGTCTGTACATCGCCCGATCTCTCCTAGCCCCAGCAACGCCAGCCGCCGAGCACTTTCCGCTCCTGTGGCGGACTGTAAACCAGGCCAACATGCTTGAGCCATAGGAATTTAATGGCTGCTGAAAACCTCAGTTGTGTTCAGCAGTCTGCAGCAAGAATTGAACCATGCCTACCATGTCCCATTCGCTAAACCAAGCCCCAGACCACACATGTGAGCACTGCACGGGAGCAGATGCACAAGAGTTCTTTGGGAAATCCATTCCAAGATGGCCCACCTCTTCAGTTGCTGATCTCTTCCTGCCTCGCCCCTCCCCTCCGTTACTCGACCATGTTGCATTACCGCTCTGCACAGCAGACATGTAGATTCTCAATGCAATCTTATTAGCCTTCTAGACCTCAGCATACTGTTGATTCTGAGCATGAAGGCAACGGATCTACTGTTGCCCAATACTTAGTCAGAGGTCACCTCCCAATTTTATTAGAATTGCAAAATTGAATACAGACCTGCAGCTGACCCAGAAGCCCTTTCACGACCATTGAGATCCGATCAGCTCCTGCATCTACAGTCATCCTTGCAATGCATTGGGCCACGCTGTGCTGCGCTGCTTTCCCCGTCTCAGCTGCAACGCCGGCTGCCAGGAGTGATGCCAGCAGGCTGTCAAATGACGTGTTTGTTCCTTCCGACTCCAGGATAGCGGGAAAAAGTGCCAGCAGCTCCTCAAGTGCAGCGCCCTGTCAGCACGGAAATAACTCGCGTGCGAAACAAGGAAACGTATTGACGTTGCCTGCTTGCAACTCAAGTACACATCTTGCTTTGGCACAACAGGCTCATAGATACGCACCTGTAGCAGGGGGCTCTTGACCAGCCGCAAAGCTGCTGGCAGGAACTTGGCTGCGATCTGTTCCGCATTCTGGGGCTGCTGGGGAAGCACTGTCAGGCAGAAATGGAGGGCCAGCGGGGTGGTCAACAGATCCGTGTCGCTGACCAGAGCCACCACTTCATCCACAGCTGCTGTCACACTGGCCGAGCTGGCTGCTGCCCCTTGCCTGGACATGACCGACTGCAGGCCACAACACATGCCTCAAGTCAGGAACTGCCCTGCTTCACCAGTGCTAACATCATCTGCTGACACAATATAACACTCACTGGGTCCCTCCAGAGCAGGATCAAGCGGAAAGCCTAACCTCCAAGGCAGCCAGAGAGGCTTGGCGGAGCTGGCGGTTTGCCTTGCGCAGGTATGATGTCAACTCCGCCAGCAGGGGCTCCAGCACTGGAGACAGGTCCAGAGGCAAGGGCGACTCTGCGATCTCTGTGAATGCCTTCACAGCCGTGAGGCGCGTTGTGCTATTGCGCAGTCTGTCTAGCAAAACCTGCATAACACCCATGCTTGATAGTCTGCCTCTCTTGCAGCAGGCTGTTCATCCACAAGTCGAAGTTGTCAAGGTGAGAAGATTATCACATGGCTGTTTTGCACAGTAGCAACATCGGGTCTTGGGTACCTGGAGCAGTGCAGGCACGTCTGCCTGCAAAGACTCTGCAAGTTTGGCCAGCATGGTAGCCGTGCAGGAGATCGCGCACTCCTTTACCTCCTGGTCCAGGTCTTGGGCATCGAGGCGCTCTTTCACAGACGTCAAAAGGGGCCTCACGAGATTCTGCAGGCGAACAGATATCAGGGGCATATTCAGGTGCATGAAACAAGCGGTTCAATGGCGGGAATCAAGAATTTGCAGAACGTTTCACTGACGCATCATTACCTGCAAGGAGGGAGGCACACTGCTGCTTGTGTTGGGACGGATCACGTGAATCAGAGCTTCGCACACACGCAGGCCCTCGGCAGAGACTTTGGAATAGCGCTCTGCCACTGCAGTGAGAATGGGTTTGGAGAGTGCAGGCACGTGAGGCTGCCAGACCCCTGGATCGCTCTTTTCCAGTGCCACGCTCAGGAATTGCAGCGCTTGTATCCTGAGCTGAGAGCTGTTGCTGCTCCGGTCCTACAGAGGCACGGATAAAATCAAAGTTACATGCGATCCATGCGGAGACCTTATGCATTCTGGTGGTGCCCTCAATCTAGTGGTGCCCTCAATCTGGTGGTGCCCTCAATAAGAAAGGTAAACTTACATTGAGGGCTGCAGTGAGTCCTGGCAGTAGCTGCTCCACGTCATGGCTGAGGCACTTTGGAACAACGCTGATAAGCTCTTTCAGAGTGAGAAGCACTCCAGCTCGCGTCTTGAGCGACTTATCACGCAGCTGTCGGAAGGATGCCTTCAGGACCTCCGGCGATTCTTCTTGCAGCTGCTTGAACGCCTGAGAAGCTCGGTCCCTGCTTGCAGCACCCCCCACCTGTGCACGGTGATAATAATGTTTAGTGAAGGTATGATTCAGAGCGGCAAACTTTTGATGATAGCAAAAGCTTGCCATGTAGGTTGGGGCATACCTGGTGCAGCAACTCTATGAAGGCATGGAAGACATCGATCTTGACATTCTCCTCCCGCTCCTTGAAGCGCGCAACCAGCAGGGGGCTGACTTTGGGGTACAGGGAGTTGAGCAGGTCAGCGTAGTTGTTGATGATGGCCACCAGGCACTTGGCTGCAGAACGGCGCACTTTCCAGCTCGTGTCATCGTCGTCTGAGAAATCATCGTCCGACATCCTGCATGCACATGCACGTCTCATTACTCTTCATGCCTTGAGCTTGTGGCAAGTGAGCGAGTCTCTGAAGTAGAGCAATGCCTTGAAAAGCAATTGCTCCAGTGCGTACGCTTCCTCGTCTTCTTCATCTTCCTCTGTATCCTGCTCCATGTCGTCAGCATAGTTGGGATCGTAGGACAAGCTCTGCTGCGCGATGTCAAATATGGAGTCCAGATGGCGCTTGGAATCCAGTGGGCTCCGCAGGACGAAGGCCTCCAGAGCTTGCAGGCAGTAGTCCCTCAGCTCATCGTCTCCCTCGCCAGCAGCTTTCCAGTGCTCCACCACCGAAGGGACTGCCATGTCAAGGTGCCGGCCAAAGCGCCACCCGGCAGCTCGCCTAGCCACACATGCCAGAAGCAAATTCAGTGACAAATTGACTGTGACTTTTTTCTGGCAATTCAGGAAAGCGATGAACTTGTAAGGATTTTGATGACTGGTCTTGGTGGTGCTCACCCAACTGCACTTAAGGCCTGTATAAGCACTCGTGTAGCTTCTGAGTTGGCACCAGGCCCCTGGAGTTCCTTGAGGATCTCCAAAGATACGCTGTCCAGCAGGGCATCTGACAGGTATGGCACGAGGGAGCCTGCACCAACACCAAGAGTCTGCAGCACTTCAATTGACACTTAAGAATTCCTTCAAAGACACCACAACTGGAGGATGGCTGCAGCACCCACCTAGGCAGGTGATGGCCCTCTTCCTGATGCCTGCCCTGGTGCCAATCAGCTCTTGCAGCAAGATTGCTTTCAGCTGAGTGTGTTCTGTGCCAAGCATAGGGCCAAACTTCAACAGAACATCGTTCATGATGTCCAAGCTAGCTGTGGCCAAGTCAGCATGCTCCTGCAATCATATTGCACACTGATGATTCCAGTGCATGGGCAAACACTAGGATACGTACTGCATGGAAGAGAGCAAGGGAAAGGAGAAGGAGTGGAAACGCTACCTTTGATTGCATTCCTTGCAGCAGTTTCGGCACCACATTCTTCACCACAAGGCCGCTCAGCTCAGCGCCTGATATCTCATTGATGACAGTCTTCAGGGCAATGCTGGCAATCTCTCTGTCCTGTTCCTTCTTGCCAGACACAAGCCTTGCACATAGCAAGTCTAGGATCCTCTCGGCCTGTTCCCAGTGCACTTTCCGCACCAAAAGCCCAAGGCTGCAGGACAGAAAGCGCTCTGTGATCGTACATCACTTGTTAAGCACTGGATCAGGAACCAGACAAAACCACAGAAGTCCTTGCGCATACCACTTGACAGCGAGGCTGGAGACGTCTCCAGACGTGTCATCCAGCTGCTTGAGGATGAGCTCACACAGCTTCTTTTCCTGATCGGTGTCCCGTTTCCATTCTGGCTTTTTTAACATCTCTATTAAGTCGTATGTTGACATCTCTCTCAGGTCCTGTTTGGGAATAGAATATAACTTAGTGACCTCCATTTTGCCATTTGTGGCATGCACCTTGTGGAGGGATCTCCATTTGTGCCAAGACGGAAGATAGATACGAAGAACATCTGCTTCAAGTGAGGTAAATGTCATATATAATCACGTATGAAATCGTCTGATGCATGCCTGATGTGACAAGATGGGGCGTCTTGGGATGCTTACCTTATCCTTCGAGACCAGCCTCTCAAAGACTGAAGCTAGAGTGGGCGCAGCCATGGCAAAATAAATCAAAATATAATTGTTGTGGATTCCGTCAAGCTACTTCAGGCTAGCAAGTACTGATCAGTGATCAATACTGAGATGCCGCCTTACGATGTGAAAGACGTAAGGCACGATCGCTGATGCCAACAGCTTCCTTTCTTCGATGGAATTTCTGGAGACAAGAGCACTGAACGATAGGAAGAATGGGGAAGACGAACATAGGAGCAATCAAGCAGAACGCCTCGTCCTTCACCCCGTGAAGATTACCCCGGAATTATTCGTTGCAACCTAGCTAGGGAATATACGCTTTACCCTAAAGCTGCACTCAACAATTTTTGCGTTGACATTTAATATCTATATGTTGTCTTAGAGGAATGCTGTAAGGAAAATATTTAGGTTAGATATCATGGGCGAGGAGATGATCAATCCCTCTAGGAAGGGGAATCACTCCTTTCTGACATCTTTCTTTCTCATCTTTCTTTTCTCATCTTTACAATTTCAGCTATCCACCTCTGTAAAAGTTGAAGATTTCAAGAAGTGTACGGATGCCGCGTTTTGCAATCGGCTCCTCGGCACAAGGGACGAGGGATACTATATTGATCCTGCTTCTGTACAATTCTCTGGGCCATCAGTGACCGCCAGACTTCTTAACAAAGCCAAGGGAACGGACGTGACGCTGACTATGAAGGCGTACAAGGGATTTGTGCGGCTTCTGGTTAATGAGGACGCCTCAAAGAAACGATTCGAGGTGCCCGGCGTGCTCATGCACGATCTGGGAAGCAGGGAAGCGATCTGGTCTAAAAAGGCGCAAACTGCACAGTCCTTGCTGCTGCAACTTGAGGACGCGGAGATGCAGCTGCAGTACAGTCCATTTCAGATTGGCATTTCCATCAAAGGGAAGCCAGTCATGTCGTTCAACGGGCGCCAGATGTTCAATTTCGAGCATTTAAGACAGAAGCAGGTACTTGAGGTCGTCAACTACCACTAGCTGCAGAAATTTCCTGACAGAATGGTGCAGTATTGCCCATGGTTGCCTGCCTCTCACCGATTCTGGCTGCTGCAGGAAGGAGATCCAGAGGGATGGTGGGAGGAAACGTTCAAGGGCCATGTTGACTCAAAACCCAGGGGCCCAGAGGCGATATCCTTTGATCTCGAGTTCCCGGATACGCAGCACGTGTATGGGCTGCCAGAGCATGCAACAAGCCTCTCCCTGAATCCCACCGTAGACCTCGGTGGGTATTGCCTTCTCGGCTGCAATTGACAAATGCGGAAGATTGCCTGATTGTTTAATTCACTTGCAATACAATTGCTTCATGTTGCCAGGCCTTGAAAGGCTAATCTGAAGAGTGTGCTGCAGCTGACAATGCTACATCAGAGCCGTATAGACTTTACAATCTGGATGTCTTCGAATATGCACCTGAGTCTCCATTTGGCCTCTATGGCTCAATCCCTTTCCTCTGGGCTCAAAAGCTGGGAGTTGCTGTGGGCGCCTTCTGGTGAGCCCACGGACCTACATTGTCTGTCAGAACTCATGAGAGTGGTACTTCAGCAGCTTCAGGGCTTCTCGAGTCTGTGGAGTGCTTTCTTGACGTTGCACAAACTGGCACAACTGAGAGCATCAAGTGATGGGAAAGCTTGATTTCTGCAGGCTCAATGCAGCAGAGATGTATGTGGACGTGGGAAAGACTGAGGACGGCACTTTCACGAACTGGGTTGCAGAGAGTGGAGTCCTTGACTTGTTCTTGCTGTTGGGGCCAACTCCTGCAAAGGTGAGAAGACCGGCCTGTTGGCATTGGGGTTTAGAAATGAGTCCGTACCGCGCAACCCAGTAGCAAGTTGACAGCCAAGGGATGTAAAGTTGTATATATGCTGTTTCAGGTCTCAGAGCAATACGCCCAGATCACCGGCGCCACTGCGCTGCCCCAGTATTTTGCACTGGGGTACCACCAGTGCCGCTGGAACTACCGGGATGAGGCGGATGTGCGCCAGGTGGACGCCGGCTTTGATGCATATGACATCCCCTATGATGTCATCTGGCTGGACATTGAGCACACCGACGGGAAGAGGTGCGCCATGCAGGCTGTTGATTAATCCAACTTCATGCTCAGCAGTGTCTGATGACTCAGCATTGCTGTTGCTATACTTTTCATAGCTGCATTGAATGAAACCAGCTTCTCTGTGCCCAATTGATGTGGCAGCTTTGCTGGGGTGGGCAGGTACTTCACCTGGGACAAGAGCCTCTTCCCAGACCCGGTGAAGCTGCAGGAGGATGTGGCGTCGCATGGGCGGAAGGTTGTGACCATCATCGACCCCCACATCAAGCGAGATCCAGGGTACTACATCTACCAGGAGGCGGAGCAGAACCACTACTTTGTCAGAGACAAGGATGGCAAGGACTTTGACGGGTGCGGCTGCAGACCCTCTTTGCATCCTTGCTGCAGACAGCCACAGCCTGCCTGAGCTGCAATACCTATCACAATGGCAATATTACTAGCAAGTACCTTGGTTGACCCCAGGTGGTGCTGGCCTGGATCATCCTCATACCTGGACATGCTGAACCCAGAAGTGCGCGCTTGGTGGGCTCAGCAGTTTGCCCTCTCAAAGTACAAGGGGTCCACGCCCAACCTGTACGTCTGGAATGACATGAACGAGCCCAGCGTCTTCACAGGCCCTGAGGTATTTTACAAAGATGTCAATATCCTTTTCTTGACTGCCAGATAAGATGTGCCTGCCGGTTTGTGGAGATCCATACCATTGGCATTGAGTGGGCTTCCCGATGCAGATCACAATGCAAAAGGACAACTTGCACTGGCGAGAGGTGGAGCACCGCAACCTGCATAACCTCTATGGCGCTCTATTCCATCAAGGAACTGCCGAGGTGCTTCCCGTACCATTCTGACTCCTTGCTGTTCTGACCACTGGTGTGACATAGTGAACTTAGGACAACTCTGTGTGCATTACCTATTCCCTGACAACTGAGTGCTACTCCCCAGGGGCTCATTGAGCGCGGCAAGGCAGTGTATGGCTCGGATGCAGACAGGCCGTTTGTACTCAGCCGTGCATTCTTTGCTGGCACTCAGCGCGTTGGGCCCATCTGGACAGGTGACAACTGCGCCGACTGGAAACACCTGCGCGTCTCGCTCCCCATGATCATGTCTGTTGGCATTGCCGGCCTCCCTTTCAACGGTGAGCATACTCCTTGTCCTGTGAGATCCTCATTCTTGCATTGTCAATACCTTGAAATGTCCTGGGGTGGCTTGGACCTGCTGCATATCTAGATTGCAGTTGAAGCTGCACATCGTCCTTTCCTGTGACAGCCATATGCCCTGAAACCTTGTGTCCAACTAACTGGCTAAGTGCAGGCGCTGACGTTGGCGGCTTCTTTGGCAACCCGGATGCGGAGCTGCAGACGCGGTGGAACCAGGTGGCTACATTCTACCCATTCTTCCGCGGCCATGCCCACCTCGACGCCAAACGCCGCGAGCCCTGGCTGTTTGGAGAGGTGCGCCACACTGTCACCATCTGCTGCGCTCTCTTTCTGCACTCAATTGCATAGCACATACCATGCATTAATGCGAGCTTCTTGTGAGAGTGGGACCATGCGCTGCAGGATGCCACCAGGCGCATCAGGGACGCCATTCGCGCGCGCTACGTGCTGCTGCCCTACATCTACACCCTCTTCCGGCATGCAAACACGACCGGCTTGCCGGTCATGCGGCCGCTGTGGTATGAGTTCCCAGAAGTGGAAGCCACCCACGGAGTGGACGACGAGTTCATGCTTGGCCCCGCGCTCCTGGTGATTCTCATCTCCTCTCTCTTGAAACTGGAGAGGTGCAGGCTTGCTTAATGCATTTTATGTTTGTGGTCAAATTTACAGAGCTGTTCGATGCTGCTGCAGGTGTCTCCCGTGCTGGAAGAGGGGGCGGAGAGCCGTGCGGTGTTCCTGCCAGGCAAGGGCCCCTGGTACAGCGCCAGGACTGGCGAGCCTGTGAAGCCGGATGCTGGCGGCGCCCTCACCGTGCCCGTCACCATGGACTCGGTGCCCTCCTACCTACGAGGCGGCCACATCATGCCCCTCAGAGTGCGCCCTTGCCCAGAACGAAGATCTGTTCAACGCTGTCGTGAATCCGCAACCCCTGGGAGATAGGTATAATGAGGCGTTGCATGCATGTTCTCAGCTGCGTGCTGCTTGTGTGCAGGAGCGCGCGCGGCGGAGCACGGCTGCGGCCAGGAAGGACCCCTACACTCTCCTGGTGGCCCTGGACAGCGAGGGGCAGGCATCGGGTGACCTGTACCTGGACGATGGCAGCAGCTTTGCCTACAAACGCGGCCTGTTCGCGCACCGCCTGTTCTCCTTCAAGGACGGCATGCTGAGCAACCAGGAGCTGCCTGGCACTCCCTCTCCGCCGCGCTACTCCACGGATCTAGTCATCGAGCGCATCATCATTGTCGGCTTGGGGCACCCCGCGAAATCGTTCTCCGTCAAGGAGGTTGGGACGGGCAAGGTGCTGCAGACGGGGGCAGGGCCCGTGGTGCAGGAAGCAGGAGTGCCCGAGCTGGCCTTGGTCATTCGCAAGCCGGAGCTGCCAGTGACGGGCGACTGGTCCATTCAGCTGTCTGTCACCGCTTGAATGTACAGTTCACCATGATTCTTTTGGTTCACAACAGGGTTGTTCTTCGCTGAAGTGACTTTGTAGGTGTACAGGTCTGGTAGATGCAATGTATACTATTCACCTAGATGATACTGACCAAGGGCTTGCAATGTCTTATGAGGAGCCTGTGCTCAAGAAATTGAGGAGCCTGTGCTCCATAACTGTGACATTTTGTGTAGCATTTCTACATGTCCAAGCAGACAAGGGGTTCAATAATCTTTTCATTTCTTCTTCCCCAACAGGCACATATAATTTTGGCATGCACATGCTCCTGGCATAGCAACTACCTTACTTACAGCCCGAGAAAGGGTGAAGTCCTCTTTGCCATACCGTGCACTGATCCTCACTTAGCTTTGCTCGCAAAACAGAAGCATCAGCATTGTTCCTCAAGTCGAGGATGCAGAGCATCCTGTCATGGTGCTAAGAAATCTCGCATGGGTTCAATCATAGTTGGCGGGCTGGATCACGTCATCAATCTTGAGAATCATCTTGCACACCTGTCAAACAGCACTTCTTTGTGAGACGGTTCAATGCTAGTTGCCTTGCATGCTATAAATTGTAATTGAGGACAGTCAGCAGAGGATTGATAAGATAGTGCTGGCTTACCTGCGTTGCCAGGAACAGCTGCTGCTTCTTGCCTATGAGAGTCTCAAAGACGTTCTGCTCGCGCATGTCGTTGGTGCCCACGCTGTTGCAGTCGATGCCCAGGTGAGGGTTCTTCTCCTTGTACTGCCGTGACTTGACCTCCGTCAGGCTCTGGATGGGCGACAGGCCTGCATTCTCTGCCAGCGCCAGCGGCACAGTGTCCAACGCGTCTGCAAATGCGCGCATGGCAAATTGCTCCACACCCACCACCTTCTCCGACTCGGCCTGCACACAGCGCACGGTGTCTCCTTGCCACCCGTGCAAACACACACTGTTCACACAGCCCATGCAAGGGACGACCAGCAAGCCAGGCCTTGCATGCATCTGACAGAACCTGGGGACAGTTGGCTGACTGGCGCACCTCGACAGCGAGGGAGCAGGAGATCTCGGCCGCGCCTCCGCCATAGACGATGGAGTTGTCGCGCACCAGGTTGCGGGCGACGCAGAGCGCGTCGTGCAGGCTGCGCTTGACCTCGTCCAGCACCATCTTGTTGCCGCCGCGCACAAAGATGGTCACCGCCTTGGAGTTGGGGCAGTTCTCAATCACCAGCATGCGGTCCTTGGTCGTGCCAAACGACAGCTCTCTCACAACTCCGGCCCTGGCACAACGAGCTGGTTCAGAAAGTAAAGCAGCAACAGCGGCAGTTTTGCATGGAGTCAATTGGGCTGTTCTCTCAGGAGTCGTCTCGAGGACCTTTGTGATGCAAAACCTCACCTGCCCAGCTTGTCTGGTGTGAGCTCTGAGAAGCGAGGCACAATGCGAGCGCCGGTTGCCATGGCCAGAAGCTCAATCTCCACACCACCAACCCACCGCACAGCTGGCAGGTCGTTGGCCATCAGGAGGTGATTGGCTTCATCATCGAAACCCCTGCAAGGAAACCCATACACTTCAGCAAGGCGGGCATGGACAACAACGGCAAAGAAATATGATCTTCAAGCACATGCTCTCCTGCCTGCCTGCGACAGCCGGATTCCACTCACCACTGGCAGATGACGAGTGTTGCTCCAGAGTCCTTGCACTGCTTCACCATGTCCAGGAAGTATTGTTTCTCTGTCTCCCTCAGCGCCTCAAATTTCTCCACCGTGTCAATGTCCACCTAGAAATTGACACTTCACCGTCAGGAATAAGAGTTCAACCCGTGAAATTCCTTAGCTTGTGCCAGCTGTGAGTCAAAGTAGCTGGAAGGTAGCCCTACATATAGGTTGAGATCAATACAGCATCTGGGCACACCTTGTGTTTCGTCTTAGGCTTGGGCGGCTCAAATGGGCAGGTCAGGATTGCGATCTTGGCATCCTCAATCCGCTTTGGCATCTGCGGATGGCTCATGTCCTTGTCGATGACAATGCCATTGACAAGCTTGGCATCTTCAAGCCTGCCCCCCACCTTCCCATCAACCTGCAATTGAGAGCAGCAAGCCTTTCAGCGGCCCAAAAACGATGTTTCTGCCACACTGACAAGGGAGATCAGCGCCGGTGGATCAAAGGAGGCATGCTGTTCTACTCAATGCTAGAACGTCCAGTTTTAGCCCTGGCTTGAAGTATCTGCATGTCCTTTGCCACAATACCTTTATGAGGTCCAAGTTGACGTCCCTCCGCTTCAGATCAGCAACTGTAAGGACTGCTTTCACACACATCTCTGCCATGTCACGCTTCACACGTCCCACTCTGCAAGGCGCAAGCAAGAGTATCAGTTTGCTGTGAAGGAGCTTGTATTGGGCTTTATAACATCAACATCAGACTGGGTACCACATGCCAAGTTGGAACATATGAAAACAGATATGACGCACATTTTGGACGATAGGGTGGTCATGCATGTCTGCACCAATGGCTCCATATCGCTTTCACTGAAGTTGAAGCTGTGTGCTATATTTTGCAAGTTCTCGATCGAAACTTTGCAGGCTCTCTCATAGCCTTCCGCTATCCGCAGCGGGTGTATGCCACGGTCAAGCAGCATTTCGGCCTGGTTCAGAAGACAAAAACATGTGACAAGAGGTCGAACAATCTATTGTCATGACACACATCAAAGGTTGTGGCCTACAGCCCAGGACAGTCACTGATCACCCAAAGTGGATCTCTTGCCTGTTCCAGGAGAGCACCAGCCATCACAACCACCCCTGTGGTCCCATCGCCGATCTCATGGTCCTGACTCTTTGACAGCTCCACCAAAAGCTTTCCTATTTGATTTTCAACTTCCATCTGCTCCAAGATCGTCGCTCCATCGTTGGCTGCAACAGCACAGTGGGTGATGATCAGTGATTTGTCCATCGACTTGCTGGGAATAATGGAGACCTTGTGCACGATACGCAATATCAACTTACTAATACAGACGTCCCCATCAGGGCTCTGTAGCATTTTGTCCATGCCCTTGGGCCCCAGAGACGACTGCAGCATTCTGGAGATCACTTTGGCTGCTTGTATATTTGCTTTCTGGGCCTCTATGCCACGAATGCGCGTCTTCTTGTCTTGTTCCTGCGTGCATTCACACCATCCTCTCAGCAACTTCACATGTCAGCTCCACGCGCAACCAGCACTTCGTGGCTTGACGAAACGCACCCGCAAGATGATGAATGGTCGGCCGAACTCATCGAAAGCAAGCGACATCCTGACCTTTCCTTAGGGCTACCTGTACCTCTATAACATCATCTATAAAAACAGGAGGGCGCAGAGTTTAGCTGAATGGAATGGAGTGCACTTCTCAACAGGACAAAAGGACCTCCCCTTCTTTATGCGGCCGCAGCTGAGGGGGGGCAAAAGTGGCCGCTGCTCTGTGCCAGCAGGAGCAGTCATGCAAGGAGAAACAATGGATCTTAATCGCATATGTCGAAGGCTTCGGGCTTCTGAAAACAATGGTCTGTTATCCACCATGGGTGACAAGATTTTCTTGAATATATCCCATAGAATATATGCCCAGCGGGCGGCTGAATCATGCTTCTAGGCTAGCTAGACTCTAGCTGGGAGCGGCAACAAATACTTGAATGAAGCTCCTGCCAGTGGCGCCATAGAAGTGCAGAGTGTGCTATCGAAAACCCCAATCATATATTATTTGCACTGCAGCCATTATTGGCAAATGGGCTCGAGCTCCATACTATGTATAATATAATAGTATTACACACTCTTCCTGCCAAGAGGCAAGGTGCATACTGCAGACAAGCTGCAACTAAGGCTGCCACAATCCTACCCCAGGGCCCTTGTTAGACTCGCCAGATCCTAGCAAGACCCAATCAACCTAGGCACGGTGCTCAATGTTAATACCGCCCTCCGTCACCTGGGGCCATGGGCTCCATACACGCCCGTAAAAGTGTCACGGGCCCGGGCAGCTGCAGGGAGCGGAACTCTGTGTAACTGTGATTGAAGACGGCAGCCCAAAGAAAATTCCTGGCAGCTCATGACATGCATGTGCTCCGCAGCCTGAGCACAGGCAAATCCCCATGCAGTCCCTCAAAGCCAGAGATCATATATGGCAGCAACTTCTTCAAGTTGAGTGGCTGCAACTCGCGAGAACTACAAACTCTAGTGGATGAGTCGTCGCGCAGTGAACTTGACATTCCACCATGTTGTCAACAATGACTATACTAAATCCTCCCTAATCAGCATGCACACAGCATGAACTGCAATACTACGGTTCTCTCCCAGGCTGTCCACTTTCTCATGTGTCTTTGCCTGCACCAGATAACAAAGCATCTGAGTCAAGCGCCACAAATTTGCGTTCGATAGAGAAGCCCCCAATGGAATTCTCTGCCCAGTTTCGTTTTGGCCTTGATGGAAGCACTGCAACTGTGCCACACACCCCTACCTTTATGTTCACAACGGACGGATCGGCACCCAGAAGCTCGCAAAGATTTGCCCTGATCTTCTCCTTGTGAGGTGACAGCTTTGGTCTCTGCAGGATAATGGTGGCGTCCAGATTGCCCAGAACATAGCCAAATTCACGCATCAGGCGGACCTGCATCACAAGTGGAGCCTCTGAGTGTGCACGACTGTTACAAGCGAACCCAGGAGAGGGACAAACTGTCAAGGCTCAAACACAATGGCTGGAGTGGGTGATCACTCACTGCTTCCAGAAGAAAAACGTCTGATGTCTGTCCCTTCCACTTAGGATCATTGTCTGGGAAAAGTTGGCCTATGTCTGGCTGGCATAAAGCACCCAAGATTGCGTCTGTGACCGTGTGTAGTAGAGCATCACCTGCGGAAATAAATTGATACATTAGGTTCTGGCAAGTTGTGCCGAGCTTACATGGATCCCTTGTCCGACTGAATTTACAGTGCCATGAATAGATCTCAACTGGTGTACCTACTGATGGTACCTCGAAATGTCTTTGTTCTGTTTAATCCAAATTTCTCAACAGGCAGTCACCTGATACTGTGCTTATACAACTCTCACAAGCAAGCAACACTCGAGTGTCCTCAGCACAGCAGCAAGGAGCTCACCATCCGAGTGAGCAACGCAGCCTCGATCATGAGGGATCTCTAGGCCCCCCAAGATGAGCTTGTAAGGGCCTTCCTCAAGGCGGTGCAGATCAAAGCCATGTCCCACTCTGTAGGGCAGCGCATGCGAACGCTTCTGGGGCTGTGTTGTGCGAGTATCGGCAGGTGCAGATGTTGTACCAGCTGATGCTCCAGCCAATGGCCTCAAACTCCTTCTTGGCACCCTGTCATGCCCACAGATAATTCGTACCATATTGCCTCTAATGAAGAGACTGGAATCACTAGAGAACTACCTTGCCTTACTTACATGTTCATATTGCACCGCCCAAACACTTGGTGTGGTAATCGGAGCCGTGGGATTGTTTGCACAAGGCACTGGTGTCGCATCCTCTGGGAGAAAGCAGGAGTCATTGTTGGTGGTGAATCGACACAGCACCGCGTATTAGTAAGGTCCCTTGCTTATATAGATTTTCGGTAGAACAGCAGAGCGACCTTCAGTGACTCACTCACTGTAGAATGCAGCCTGTCTCAGTCTTTCTCACGGACTGATTGCCGAACAAGCTTGACCACAAATTGTGACAAAACGAGTTTTATTGCTTGATTGTCCCAAGGGTTGTTGGGACCTCTGCGAGAACAGCATTTGTTTCGTGAGATCCGTGGTGCATGCGATGCGATTTCGATATCGGCTATTTTTCCGAAACCAGACCCTTTAAAACTAAAACGAGGGAGTTTCCCTGGCACCCAAAGCTTCGTTTCTCGAGTTCAATTCAATTTGATTTCTCAAACCAGGAGAAATTCTCCAGCATCACTTGATGAGCAACGGATCAGGCTGTGGGGACAGATTTCTAGCACCACCTGCTTACAGATCTATCGGAATCCTATACAGTTTTCATCCTAGTAATCGTTGGACAAGCTCCTTAGATGGGACAACAAGTGCCGAAAAGAAAGCTTGGAAACACAGGATTGGAAGTTCCCATCATCGGTTTCGGTGCATCGCCCCTCGGTGGCATCTATCAGGTATTTGCGTGCGTGCCTGAGTGCACATCGATCGCGCTAATGCATGCAACAAGAATGGTCCTCTGATGCTTTATGCAATCTTCCAGGAGCCTCTGGACGAGTCTCTCGCAGTACAGGCGGTGCATGAGGCTTTCAAGTTCGGCATCAACTTTTTTGATACTTCACCGTACTATGGCCTGACACGTTCTGAGAAGGTGAGCCAGCAGATGATCTCTGCTTCGTCCAAACCAGTGGAAGATAATTTCACACTCTGTCTGATAGAAAACCTTGCAGTGTTGGACATCGAAGGCATTGGCCACTTTGCAGGTGCTGGGGCGAGCTCTGAAAGACCTGCCTCGTGATCAAATCATTATTGCGACCAAGGTGGGTCGGTACGGTGCAGATACCTTTGACTTCTCAGCCGAGAGAGTGACGCGCAGTGTGCACGAGAGCCTAGAGCGGCTGCAGGTGCGAACCCGTGGATTTGCCCGGGAATTGTTTGTATGTGCTTGCACTCCTCAGCCCTATCCTGATTGTGGATGCGTGTTTGCAGGTGCAATACATAGACATCATCCAAACTCATGACATAGAATTTGGAGACATAGAGCAGGTATGATTCATAGCATTGATCAGCCTGCCACCCTTGCTGCAGGAACATGTTGATTCAGGGATGGTCAATCATGCATGCAGGTGATTACAGAAACTCTCCCGGCTCTGCAAAGGTTGAAGGAGCAAGGAGTGGTGCGCTTCATTGGTATAACTGGACTGCCGCTGAAGATCTTCCGGACTGTGTTGGACAGGTGCGCTGTGTCTCTCACCTAAACAGGAGAAGTGTGGGGTCTGTTGTGTGCTTTATTTATTGCAGTACACTCAGCCTTGTGTTGGCTCACAGGGTGGAGCCTGGGACAGTTGATGTGATTCTGTCCTACTGCCACTACTGCTTGAACGATACATCCTTGGAGTCAATTCTGCCGTACCTTGAGCAGAAGGGTGTTGGTGTCATCAATGCCAGCATTCTGAGCATGGGCTTGCTGACACAGCAGGTCAGGCCCGCTTCTCATGCCGTGATGACGAGTGACACTGCCTGACACGAACCACATACCATGTGATTGCAATAAACGGCCTGTCTTGCGGTGCTGCTTTTTAACAACTTCAAAATGCAACATTTGCTTTGATCATAGGGGCCCCCATCATGGCACCCTGCTCCAGAAGAGGTGAAGACAGCTTGCAAGGCAGCGGCTGATCAGGCAAAGGAACTTGGCAGCGATATCTCACTGCTGGCAATTAAAGCAGCTCTCAGGAACCCATCCATTCAAACACATCTCATAGGCTTCACAAAGCCAGAGCAGGTGGGTTTCATCTGAAAGCTGACTTTCCAATTTGCACTGCAATGGTTGGCCCCGTGAGTGGGATGCTGCCTTCATACACCATAAATCAGGTACAGGTTGCAGCGCTTCATTGCTGATGACTAGTGCGTGGTGAATTGAATGTGCAGGTACGAGACAATGTGGCGACAGCTCTGTCCCAGTTGACGGCAGCAGAAGAGGGCACCCTCAGCAACATCAAACAAATTCTAGCACCCATCCAAAATGTATCGTGGCCTTCGGGCCGACCAGAGAACAGTCAATAATGCGCAGTCTATGGGATATTACAGTGCCCTGTTGCAGCTAGCTACAGGCCCCGAGGGACTCTGGGTTGGACTCAGTGACATAGATGAGTTCTTTCAGAGCCTAAATCAAGAGTCCTGTATCACCACTGGCAGATATTGCTGGTATCAGATTCATTGCATGAAATGTTCAGCACTGAGTGCTGTATGCTGATACTCTGTACACATGTGGTCTGCAATTAAACTACTTGGCAGTCTCAAGTAGTCTAGAAATGTCAACGAAATTTCACAGTTATTTCACCTGTGTACAAAGTGAGAAGGTATGAAGCAAAATATTAATGATCAGCTAGAACTCGGCTCCGGCTTGATGAACCGTGCTTGTTGTTTAAGGATAACACTAATACTCAATGCGAAGATGAGCTAAGAGAGAATGCAGACATCAAGACAGTTTGCAACCTTCAAGCATGCTGCGCAGCCAAGTTGGCTGAGCCCTTAACCTCTCCTCAAACAAGTGGACATTTCATGCAGCTCATGATTTGTCCCATCATGAATATCTACCACGTAATCCTGCGTTGCACCTTAAAACTAATAGCGCCCTGCGTGTATGCCCTATGGCCTCTGGCTTTGGGTTTGCAGACCTGTAATAATAATAAGTGCTTGAAGCTTGAACTTTTAGCGTGGAACCCCTTGCGCCGGTCGACTTGATCATTTATACGCTATGATGGGGTGGCGCAGTTGTTGGTCATACATGCATGATTGCACAATCTGCCCATGAAGTGTTTGAGCCCAGGCGCACCCTGGAGCTGCTGGCGGCATCCGTAGTTTGAGTGATCTCAAGAACAGAGTATTCGAAGTTCGTTCGGCGCCAACGCATTTGTAACCTTATTCGTAATGGGTTGCTACTTCATTTCCCTGGCCATGTGACCTTGGTACGTATGCTGAAACTGTCTCTGTGTTCTTTATTGCTTGGGACATTTGCCGCTATCACAATATAAAGCGTGCTGTCTATAAATTCCATATTGAGCGCCTTCTCTATCAGAACTTTGGTCGTGTCTTTTCCGACTTGCAGAGCGATCTGCGATGGCTGTTCCACACCGAGAGCTTTTCATTGATGGCGCATGGGTTTCAGCTGCGTCGAATGGTAGGCTTGATGTTATTTCACCTGGAACGGAGGACGTTGTTGGCTCCATTCCCCGCGGTGGTGCAGCTGATGTGAACAAAGCTGTCGAGGCAGCGACGAAAGCATTCTACTCTGGACCGTGGAGAAAACTTTCTGGTCATCAGCGCGCTGTATACCTTCGTCAAATTGCAGAGAAGGTGGGCTTCACTTTTCGATGCATCTATATCTGCATTTGGCAGTTTCGCATGTACTTGCGCTGAGGCCTGCTAGTGTTTGTCCAGGTGAAAGAGAAGAAGATCGACCTGGCACGCTTGGAATGCCTGGATAATGGAAAACCCATCTCGGAGGCTGAATGGGACATTGTGAGTGCCTGACCTATCAGCAACCTGGGTCCAGTGCTGTTTTTCCCAGCGCTTGTTCACACCAGACGACTCATGTGTGCTGAGCCTTGATGTGTAAGAGGATGATGATGTCGAAAGATTTCACTTGTCTGATTCTGTAGGATGACGTTGCTGGATGCTTTGAGTACTACGCTGATCTGGCTGAGAAACTGGATGGTTCCCAAGACAGCCCAGTGCCGCTTCCTATGGAGGAGTTCAAGACTGTGCTCAGACGAGAGCCGCTTGGGCCAGTGGGGCTCATCTCTGCATGGAATTATCCCATGTTGATTGCGACGGTAAGGAAGGTCCCATTATATGCCCCAAGGTGCTATGCCGCCCTGCTGCCGGAAGCAAATAGTGTTAAGTGTCTGTGTGTGCATGTGCAGTGGAAGGTGGCCCCGGCCCTGGCAGCAGGCTGCACGGTTGTGCTGAAGCCCTCAGAGATGGCATCTCTGACTTGTCTCGAGCTGGCAGCCATTGCAGAGGAGGTCCAGCTTCCACCGGGTGTCCTGAATGTTGTGACTGGCCTTGGCGTGGAAGCAGGTGCCCCTTTGAGGTGTGGCGCATGCACCCCAACTAAACTCAATTTGGTTTTATACTGGAGAGTGCTTTCCAGTCTAGAAATGCCAGCCCATTATCAGTGACCTCATTGCATGTTTTTCGGTGGTACGTTTCAGAAGAGGGTGTGACCTGATGCTTGCAGTGGGCACCCATGCATCGCCAAGATTTCCTTCACGGGGTCAACAGCAACGGGGCAGCGCATTGCAGAGGCAGCAGCGAAGAATGGAGTGCAGACTTGCATGGAACTGGGAGGCAAGAGCTGCCTGATTGTGTTCAGCGATGCGGACGTAGATGATGCTGTGGAGTGGGCCTGCTTTGGCTGCTTCTGGACAAATGGGCAGGTGAAGCAACCCTGAAAACCTGTGCAGCTTGTGGATCAGCTCTGAAACTGACATTTGGTCTGGGTGTCTTCTGCACAAGAAGATGTGAGCACTCAAGCGCATCTCATGCGCTTTTGAGGAGAGCTAACTCTATTGGTGCCCCTTGCACAGATATGCAGTGCTACATCGCGCCTCCTTGTGCATGAGGACATCGCCGATGCATTTTATGCCCGCCTGAAGAAGCGTGCGGAGAACATCAAAATCGCTGACCCCCTCCAAGCCAACACACGCCTGGGCCCAGTTATATCAAGTGGACAGCTGGAAAAGATCCTGGGCTTCATCGAGGTGGGGCGCCAAGTGGCCAACATGATGCCTGCATCGTGATGTGTGCATGGGTGGTTGCATTTCACCATGTCAAACGCTCCATTCTTAGTGAGAATGCATATTTACTGCTTGGTTTCCTGCAGGACACCAAGAGGGAGGGTGCCACCCTGCTGACTGGAGGCAAGCGGCCAGAGCACCTGTCGCGTGGATACTTTGTGGAGCCAACAGTGTTCATCAATGTTAAGCCCGAGATGCGTCTCTGGAGGGAGGAAGTCTTTGGGCCTGTCCTTGCTTCAGCTACTTTCCGCACAGAGGAGGAAGCCATTGCAATTGCAAATGGCTCTCAGTATGGCCTGGCGGCTGCTGTGATCTCCGCTGATGCTGAGCGCTGCAAGCGTGTGGCGTCTGCAATGGAGACTGGAATTGTGTGGATTAACTGCAGTCAACCTTGTTTCTGCCAGGTAATCTCTTTCTCTTTGGCTGATTGCAGCTCCTCTTGGGCTGCTACGTTACTCTTGCGAAGGATTTTGTTCTGCCTTGGCAGGTCGAGTTCTGCACGTTCAGATCAAATTGATACATTTCTTATTACTGTGTGCAGGCACCATGGGGAGGTAAGAAAGCAAGTGGATATGGCAGGGAATTGGGCACATATGGCCTGGACAGCTACTTGAGTGTCAAGCAGGTCACCACTTATGTATCAAAAGATCGTTGGAATTGGTATCCCGTGGAGTCAAAGCTGTGAGGCACTCCATGACCCGGCGGCGTGCCTGCTTGGTTGATAATTCTGCAGTGGAACGGGTTACTGCACTGGTAAGGTTGAACAGCACGTGTAATGTGCTATTGTGGGGTTTCGTATTGATCATCCATTTCGGGGACTGACAGTCATATGGCCGCAACATTAACTGAACAACTTGAGGTCAGAAAGACTTGTTCTGTGAGTGTGTCAGAAGGAGCCTGTGGCCCTTGGCATCATTGATGGGATGGGTGGATGTTTGGAGGTCTGAGACGGAGTCTTTTGGCTTGTCAATGATGGCATGGCATGTTGGCGGCACCTTCTTACCCGCAGGCAATTTTGACAAGTCCTGATCAGAGTGAGGGTGCATGCACCAATTGCACACTTGAACCGGACGACAAACTTACAGCCCTGCATTGTTTTGTTGCACTTGAAGTGGAGGGACCCCCGGGGTTGGGTCAATCCATGCATTGCTGCCTTCATCTTGCATACCTTACATTTGGATTGATCTTCATGATGTAGTTTCATTGAGACGCTGTCAATTGCTTCTGAACGTATACTATCACAGTACTGTAGAAGTCATTCTAAATCCCGCACCCTCCGAGTCGGCGGTGCGGGAAATATTTCAAAGCAACTTTTAGTGTCTTCCTGAATTCACAGGGGCAGGAATGTGTGGATTTAAGGTACCACATTGTCTGCAGAAGCACAGAACTCACTAGTGTCAATAGGCATCAAGAATTGCAAAGCAATGCTTGCACTGCGGGCAAAGCACTGCATTTATGCATCTATGCAACTATCAAGCAAAGCACATGCATACCGCCCCAGCGGCTGCCAGCAGTGCGCATCAATAAAGGACACTAGGCTAGTGCTGTCTGGCTAGCCTGAGGTACCGGACCGGTACACCGTGAATTCAGCAGTGACTGCTTCAGCGGCACAAGGCTGACCGGATGGACTTAGTCCATTGGACTAGCAAGAGCTCAGCTGATGTATAAGGAACAGCCTGAAAATCCAGCTGGAATCAAATTCACAACTCTGTGGTGCATGCCCATTTGGCAGGCCCTTTGGAAATTGGGGTGGATTCACAGGGTTGCCCCATCATGCATCATGCAAACATTAGTGCCCTCGGCGGCAATAAAGTCTCGCCAATCATATGATGTGAGACGGAATTGTTGAAATGTGCAGGACTTCGTAGATACCGTTTGACAGATTATTCATATACGTTTAGATAGCCCTCCCGATTCGGAATCCTGGGAGTTTGCCCATTTCTAGGTTTCCTTGACCTGGCTTCACAGATTGTTGGCCTACATGGGATTTTGAAATTGATTCAGATGTCCTGGGTGCAATAAGTGGTCGTCAACCTCTGTCAAGTGTCGGCGATTGTCAACTTTGCTCTGATGATGGCATCGAGAAGCCTTTTCCTCGCGATCGCACTGCTGGGATTCCAACCCCACTTTCTAACAGCTTTTTCTAAAGTTGTATCGAAGAAGAGAGCCGAGGTGAGCTTGCTGTGTGGCTTACTGTGCTCTCTTGCAGTCATGATTACTGCAACTTCTGTAGAGCACTGCTTTGCTTTGTGGACATGTTGTGAAGCTCCCAGTGTTATGAGAACAACCTCTTCATGTTGCTCGAGTTCATACAGAACAGGAATGTTTACATTCTGTTTGGCCTGCCAACCTTGATTGCTCAGCAGAACGAGCTTCAGAGGGAGGAGTTGGAGGCTTTGTCTCTCAAGGCATCCGATGGCGTCATTCACTTCACTCCCCAGATGTTTGATGACTACGTGACTGGCAAGCGACGGCCATATGCCCTGATTGTCTTCTGCACAGCGTCCCACCTTCTCGACAAGCAGCAACTGAACCTGCGAGGCTTGCGCAAGGAGTTTGGGCTGTTGGCCACGGTGATCATCTGCCTTTAAGATCGTTCTTGCATCTGCAGCATATTTCTCTTTGGTCCATGTCAGCCTCCTGAATATGAGTGAATGGATCGCAGGAGGTCAAGAAGTCTGGAAAACAAGGTGTCTTTTTCGTGAACCTGGAGTTCAAGGAGAGCAAAGCCATCTTTCACCGCTTGGGTGTCCAGTCTTTGCCGTGGATCGTCCACGTGAACCCCAATGTGCCTGTGGGAGCTGATGGTGTCATCAAATTTAAGCAAGAGGATGTGGTGAGCGCCCTATTGGACGAGCACAAGCTATACACTGCCACAGACACAAGAAGACAATGCCTCTGGCAAACATCATGAGCAAAAGCAAATCAATTTGTTTTGCCGCATGTGCAGATGCGCCATGATGATTATGGCCACCACCACTGGAAGGCAGAGGACATGGCTGCATTCCTGCGTGACAAGACAGGCATCAACATTGAAAAGGTGGAGCGGCCATCGTTCATGCGCTCAGGCCTGTTCCCTGTGGTATTCCTGGCAGCTGTGCTGGCGCTGGGTGCCATCGCATACAATCTGTACTACGCCGAGTTCATGAAGAACCTGGTCTTGTGGACTCTGGGCGTCCTTTTTGTCTACTGGTTCTCAGTCAGCGGCGGCATGCACAACATCATCCGCGGTGTTCCGCTCTACTACCCTGACCAGGAGGGCAAGATCAAGGTGAGACCTGCACGCATGCTGCAGACAGCACATGTAGCCAACACACACATATTGCTGGCCAATTTGGCAGCTTGATGCTGTGCAACTCTGTGGCTATGGTTTCTAGTCATGTCCCATCGTTGAAAGTGACTGTTTCTGGTAATGCAGGTGTTCTTGCCATCAAATCAAGGGCAGCTGGGCTTGGAAGGCTTCATCATGGGCTTCATGTACCTGCTATTTGGCTTATCTGTGGCTTCGCTGACATTCGCTGTTCCCAAGCTGGCCGACCCGAGCCACAGACGGACAGCATCATATGTCTGCATTGTCTTTGCTGGCCTTGTCTTCAAGCAGATCGTCGACAACTACACCTGGAAAACAGGTTGGCATCTTCCTTGTCTGATCCAGGCATCTTCCTCGTCTAACTCAGGTGTCTGAAGATAATAAAATTTGCAGTTGTTCCTTGCTTGCTGCCCTCCAGATTTGTCATCACTAGATGCTGACCGTTCCTGAATGTCTGCTCGCAGGCTACCGGTGGAGAGTATACTTCTAGTCAGCGTGTCCTGCGTCTGATGGGAAAGAATGTGCCCATCATTATACGTATACCCATAGTCTACCATGGTCTAAGACTCTCTCGGTCTTTGGGTTCTTTGCATTGCACAGCTGTGGTTTGCATCAGAAAATGACTTTGCAATTTGAGAAGCGAGCCGCCAGTGTACCACTTGTTGTGAAACAATTGCAAGCGTGAAGCATTGGAAGTGAAATGTAAACATTAACCAAGCACTTTTTTGCGAGCTCTGCAGAAAGGACTTAACATGTGCTGTCATCTATAAGGCATACCAGCAGCAACTGCCGTCAAGATCCACAAGAAGACAAAGACACGACAATATTGAAGACATATAATCTTGTTGCTTTCGCATTTCACTTCAATGCCATTTACACTGTCTGCACTCTCTCCTACTTAATGTACACGTGCATGGACCTCACTAAGATTCCCATACCCTTGGCGCCAGGAAAGTACCAAACTTGGATGTTTGCAGAGCGACCGACATCCCTGGTGTTCTTGAGTACTCCTCTGCATCGGCGCTCATCGTGTAGTCATCAAGGCAGAGCTCAAATGCATCCAGAGGATCATGTGCGCGCACGCCAGAGCTCACATTCTCTTCGGAAGCAACAGCTGAGTACATGAGACAATTCTTTATCACCTCCTCTTCTGGCAACCCTTTCCTTGTAGCTGCTTCTGGGGGATCGTCCAAGGCTGATGAGGATCGCTGGTAATGAAGGAAGCCCTGCAAGCCATACAAGACACTTTACAATGTGCGACACAACCCAACATGTTATAAGGCGGCCTGCCAGTAGCTGCGGGGAAGGCATAATGAAGAAGAAGGCGTCTTCCTTTTCCAGCAATCTACAGATTGTTGCTTTCAAAAGATACCAAGTGCAAGGGCACCTTTTGGCCTGCCAGGCTCTCTGACACATGCACATGGGCAAGCTGGCGGGCAATGATGGCTGCTGTGCTCTTGCGGCGACGCTCCAGCACTGCAGGATCCAGCCCCGCCTGGCCCCGCCTGAACGGTTGCAGACCGCCGCTGCCTGAGCCACCACGGCCCCAGCCACGTCCTCGGCCGCGGTGCGGCCCGCTGCCCGGATGCTGCCCAAGATGTCCCGAGTCTGACATGGCGGGACCATCTCTTTGCATTGCCTGCACAGACTCACAGCTGTTGGCCAATTTGCCCGGCGCCTCTTTTCTAAGCTCACTGCAATCTAAGCTCACTGCATGCGTGAGGGTGGCACAGGTTGCCCACCTGGTGGCCGTGGAAACCAGGCACATGCCCGTCATCCATGTGATGCTGCTGTGGAGGCATGGGCAGCTGGTGCTGTGGGTCTAGTGCACCGTGTGCACCAATATGCCCAACATGGTGCATGAAGGGGTTGTCGTTTGGGAAACCCCCGGGATGGCGGCCACCCCTATGCCAACCTGCAGCACCACCACAGACTTGTCAAGTCCGTTGGCACGGCCCATGACGTAGCCATTGAGCGACATCAGCAACAGTACCATCAGTCTTTCTCACCTGCCCTTTCAGGATGGAAAGACCCAGTGTCTCCCCTGCCATGCCGCCCTCGTCCCTCGCTCATGAACCCCCGCGAATGGCCATCACCACCACCCCTCCCCCATGCCCTAGTACAATGCATCGGATGACCATATAGCATATCAAATAAGATATGCAGAGTTGCCTTAAGATCCAAGACACTTAGACACTCACCTGCCACGCCCTCCCCGAAGCGATGGCCCCCATCCAACGTCCTCCCTCACATCCATTTTCTGCCTTTTAACTCCATTCGGATCTTGCGAGTCTGCAGACACAAAATAGAAATGAGGTTTGGGATCACAAAAACAACCAAGTCTGTCAAGTGCTAAATATTACACTATGACTTAATCCGTTGCGTGCTACCTGTTCTACGCTCCATAGCAGATTTGAAAGCACTTTCTTGTGCCTTTGGCTTGGCCAAATCCGAAGGACAAGCCGCACGTGCTGGCAACACGTCCTAATTGCACGTCTTGTTTCTTGGCCTGGGTAACCACGAGAAGACGAGAAGAGAAATAAGAAGAGAACGTATAATCTATACAAGGTTGTCAGACGAAAATGTAAGTAGTGTGACTTCGATACTTTGCCCAAACACGGGATTGCCAAAGTTGAGGATATGCACAGGGCCTTCAGGGTGCAGTACCCTTCCCCCAGCACACTTTTAGTTCACATCCTTGACGCGCATGATGAGCTGACCTTGAGCGAAAGCCAGCCAGTCCTGACAGGGGACTGCAACAGCCAACCGCCATCACCAGACATCGTGAGCTTGTTCAAGAGTATTCGGGGCACAGATGGCGACGGAATCCTGGATTCAGCGAAAGGGACTGAGTGGGGTGATGCGGTTGCAGACAGGGTCAGGTGGGTCCCTTCTCCAGTGATTACCTTACTCCTGAGACGAAGGCTCCCACCTCAGGGCTGCTGCGGAAAATCACGGCCTGAATGCCTGTGTACAGGGCGCTGGAATTGAAGGTAGGGAAGTGCTCGCTGGAAACCTTCGCGCACGAGTTTCGAAGTATTTGCGATGCAGCTATGACCCACAGCAAATCTGGTCCTGCCCAAGCAGTCAGTCTTTTGCTGGACCATGGCAATGAGAGCATTGCTTCCCTTGAGCGCGCGTCAGGAGCTCCCACATCAGGAGCTCCCACATCAGCTGCAGACTCAGGAGTACCTGAGGACCCCTTCTGGTTGGCTGTCTTGCCGGATGTTACAGCACTGCTATCTCTGCAGGTGATCGATTTCACTGCATTGCCAGCAGAAATGTATTTATGTACAGTCCACGTGTTCCACAAATATTTGGCACGGTTGACCAGCCTGATGTGCGGCCTTGTGCTGGTAGGCATGCCGAGGCGTGGGTCTCGGGGGTGCCGCATTCCTCTCGGGCCAAGAGTACGGAGAGAAGCGGAAGCGCAAGCAAGCTTACTATGGCGACATTGGCGAGGAGTCATCAGGGCAGAGGAGTGGGAAGAGAAGACAGAAACGACTGGCAGATCAGCGCTGGGTCTCTGGGCCGCTGCCTGCAGTTGTGACGGTCAGTGCCCTGCACGCATGGACCAGCACCGTGCCCAAGAGCAGACAGCTTGGTGTGTCAAGCAGATCTGCATGGGAAAGGAGCCTGTTCTGTGGATATCTACACAGTGCAATATCTCAAAAGGATGTCTCTATGCTTCAGGCTGAGCTTGTGGAGCTGCTGAGGGGATTGGAAGGCGCCCTGTCGCTGCATGTCCAGCTGGAGGCGCCTCCCCACGAAACCGGAGATGCTGCCCCCATGGATTTTGATCCACCATCGAGCTCGGGATCTGCCGCATTCTCCCACCTGAAGACTTCAGCAGAGCGAGTGGCGCTGGTGCGCCATCCTCATCCATACATTCAAATGGAAGGTATTTTCTACCCTTTTAGAATTCAATTTTAAGCATGTTGGTGTGTGTGTGCATAGGCTCGAAAGGCACAGTTGGCGAGGGTGCAGAATTGCCAGGCTGTCAGAGCTGCATGTGTGCTGCCCCTGGACTTCACTGCTTTGATCGGCACGCTGGAGGATGGCAGCTACGATGACGTTGAGGCTGTCACAGAGGATTTAGCAGCCATCAGCCGATCCGCAGCTGAGCGTCTTGCGAATGACTCAGAGACAGGTACGTAATATTTCTTCATGCCTTGCAACATCATCATGCATCCAGCAGAAGCTGCAATGTGCAGTAGATCAATCGGGGTTGAAGGCCATGGTGATACAGAGAGGCTGCTTGCCAAGGGTTGCTGTGCTTGAACAGAGAGGCGCAGCAAGCTTCTAGCACTAGCAGACAGCTTTGCAGCGGCGGTGAATGGAGCCATAGTGGCGGTAGCCAATGCTGCACGTGGCCCCTCCGGAAACTCCAATGGGCAAAACAGCGCCCAGCGTCCTGTCCGCCCAGTCGTCTCGCGAGGCGCCCTGCCGGAAAGCATTCAGGCCAATCGGGAGCCTTACCTGCAAGGGGATTGGAGGAAGGAACCCTACATTCCCAGGTGTGCCTCTTTTCTGGTGTTCATAGGGTTACGGTGTGACTACATGACTGGGTAAATCATGCGCCAGTTGTCCAGTAAGCCCCACAATATTTCTTCTGATTCCTTCGTGCTGACAATCTGTGTGCGTAGGCCATATGTACGGCTTCAGAAGTACGAGATCGCAGAAGAGAACGAGGTCCTTGAATACAAGTTCAAAACAGAAAAGAAGGGCATGTGCTCTGGGCAGCACTGCACACAAGCTGGCCACCTGGGGACCTATGTGTAAGCCTTCTGGCCAAATACTGAGATTCCAGCCTTGTCAAGATTTTTGTGTTTTCAGTGCTGAACACTAGCTGACTTTGACGTGATTTCATTCTCAGGCTGGAAGCTGAGAGGTTTCAGACAGAATGTGACTGTCTTGCAAGAAATTTGGAGTGCGGGCCAGACTGTGGGTGTGCTGGGACCTCCAAGTGCCTGAACCATGCAGTCACAGACAGGCGCACACTGGTGCTCGGCAGAGATGTGCAGGAGATAGACACCTGGGGGTGTGACTGCTACACCCGTCGCAACATCCATGATGGTGACTCTCAATGCTTCTTCTTTACTTGCCCTAAGATTGCATAGTAAAGACATAAATGAGCTAGGATGGGCGTCTAAATATTTGTTGACCACAGCTGTGCTGGAATCTGGAGCATTTGGCGAGTACCGGCCTGTCACCCTTCAGGAGAGCCTGCGGCAGCCTGACAACATCAACCCGCTGGACAAGGGCGAAGTCGTGCATCACGAAAAGGCCCACCAGTCCATCGAGTCCCCGGCGTCAGGTGACAAGGATGGGACACGTCATTTATCGCTTGAGTTTGTGTCTCTTACAGTGCCGGTGCATGTTCGAGACGGGTTCTGTTCTTGCAGGAGGCCCTGCAGAGGAGGCTCACATGAGCAATGGCAAGGCAGACGGCGTCAAAGATGGGATCCCAGATGTACATGCAAAGGTCACGGCTTGGGTCGAGCGGGAGCTCATGCCAGCAATCAACAAGCAGGTGAGTTGCTCAAACGTGAGGCATGTGAGGCCGTGCACAGGCATGCAGGTGTAACTAGCTGTCCTACGCAACGAGTGCGCCGTCCGATCGTGTGAGTTCATACAGGGTGCGTCTGGGTGGGACATCTTGCTGGCCCTCCAGGATGTCAAAGAGCATGCGCAAGCGGCCGGAGACATGTGCAGTGTCGAGGCAGCCCATGCTGTGGAGAAGCGCGTCCAAAAGGTCATTGTCTCTTCACAATGTTGCAAAACCTGTCAGCCATGCCATGCCTGGATCAGGTTTGTAGAGGACTTACAGCCATTGTCGCTCCCCATCTGCAGGTCGGCTCCAACTACTTCAGGATACATCCCAAGGGTGTTGGGCTCAAGTGCTGTAGATCGGAGGGGTTGCCGCCCTTGACATTTGTGGAGGAGTACCTCGGAGAGGTGCACACACCATGGCGCTGGTTTGAGATGCAGGTTAGCCTGCTCACTGTGTTTTTGGCCTTCCTTGCTAATTTCTGGAGCCACCTGATGATTGTACACCGATGACCTGTCTCTTGCAAACCAGCAAAACCCATTGTGATTGTCTTGCAGGACATCATCAGGAAGACAATGGGTGATGAACTGCCAGACTTCTACAACATCGTGCTCGAGAGGCCACGCGATGACCCTACTGGCTATGATGTGATGTTCATCGATGCTGCTGCCAAGGTGTGCCGAGCTGCACCCTGGCATACCTCTCTTTTTGTGAAATGACAGTCGCACCACCTTTCTATAGGGAGCGTGATGACAAGGGCAGGACAATCTCATCTAGAGAGTCTTTGCTGCAGGGAGCGTATGCGAGCCGCATGAGCCACAGCTGCACACCTAATTGCCAGGCTGTGGTGATGGCGTGTGGCGGCCGCCTGACAATTGCCGTGTACACGCTGCGCCATGTCTACCCCGGGGAGGAACTGACTTTTGATTACGCATGCGTCACCGAGAGTGAGAAGGAGTTCCGGACGGCAATCTGCCTCTGTGGCACCAGAAACTGCAGAGGGTCATTCCTGACTTTTGCTGGCAGTCGGGCTTTCATGCAGGTGAGTACTGCCTTGGAATGTGCTCCTTGCACCCTGCATAGTTGAATCATGTGCAAATTTGGAAATGAATGGATTAAATAAGCAAGAATTTCTGGTGTAGATCATGACGCAGCGCCACAGCATGCTGCGGCGGCAGGCGCTCCTGGTCAGGGCAGGAGCAGAGCCCCTGACCGAGCGGGACAGGGCGCGCTTGCAGGTGCGGTCTATGGCGTTTTGTACCAAAGAAATTATTAGGCGCAGTGGTGCTATCTTGCTGACTTGGCTGGTTTTGATGTGCATGGCACACCAGATGTGGGAACTGTTACCGTGTTGCTTCCAGGAGTTTGGGCTGCGTGAGTGTGCGCTGGGGGGTGGGGGAGGCCATTCAAGGGTGCCGGCCTGGCTGGAGAAGTGGACAGCCCTCATTCTGGAGTTTGTGCAGGAGGAGCAGCGCCTGCTGCCCGAGCAGCTTCTGGCGTTGCCCAGCAACATTGTCGCATACACGCCCTTCACAGCAGCCTCCGAGGCCAAGGGTGAGCCGGGTTGCTCACAGCATGCATGCACATCTTCTGGCTTTTTCCCTGTCGCTAATTATAAGACGACAAAGAGCATCACGATCAGCAAACGAGATGTTGGGTGGACTTCAGGGGTGAGCGACAACAGGCTGCAGAATGTGGTGATCACCCTGGACAAGGTGAAGCTGTGCCTCAGCAAGCCTGGGCAGTGCCTCAACGCGCCCCTGCGCCTGCTCACAGACAGCGAGGTTGCGGAGTACCTGTGGACAGGTGTGCTCACTCGCATCACCTGTGTCTGGCCTTGATTGGTGTGTCTGCTGTATTGGGACACATTGCTCCATGCTGGCATGAGGCCATGGTTGCGTTTTGCATCAGGTACCAAGTCACTGGCCAGGCGCTGGCTGCGTACTGCGGCGTCGCAGCTGGCCAACCCCAGCGTGGCTCGTGCACTGAGCTCGGCCGAGGATGAGGACGACATCCAGGCGGTCCTCGCCAGGCACAGGGGCCACAAGCATCTGGAGGAGCTGGCGCTGCTGGTGCTGCAGCCGGCTGCGGATGCGGCCGAGGGCAGGGCGAGGCTGATGGCTCTGGCTGAGAAAGTGCGCGCCCTGGACGTGGCGTGCGGAGGCGGCCACACCGCTGCCGCCGACATGCTGCTGCTATACGCCTCCTCTCAGACATGGTTCACGTCAGAGCGGGAGTACAAGGTGGGACGACCAGCTGCCTTCTGCAGCGGGAAAAGTTGTTAACAAGGGGCCAGGTTACGCAGTGCTCTACATGTAAGAGGATCTGACTTGGCAAGCACGCGTGTGAAGTCACTGTGAGGATTCCAAGGTTAGCAGAAAGCGTCCTGCTGAAGAGGCAATCCTCATTGCTGCAGGGCTTCACTTCCCCTCCGGTGCACCTAAACCTCGATGATCTCATGCTGAAGCGGGCCGTGGGCCCCGGCGTGGCTGCGCTGCCCAGAAAGGACCAAGCACCGTCCTCGTCAGCGGCAGACGCTGCGTCTGCTCGGGCCGTCGAGGCTGCGGCTGTCTTGGACGACCCCCTGTTGAGCACCGGGGATGGCTCCCTGGCTGCTGCAGCCGTGGCCAGTGGGGAGGCTGCAGATGCGCTGACAGCAGTGCTGGACAGAGGAGAGGCGGATGATGCTGATCAGGAAGATTTAGGGGCCGGCCCAGCTGGTGGGGGGGCGGCGGTGCAGAAGGAGAAGGGAGGCAAGGGAGCGGCTGGGAGGGGCATAGCTTCCTCAGGTCCTGATAAGCATGGGAGAACGCAGGTGGGCTTGGCCAAGAAGTATGGACCAGGCTTTGTGTGGGGCCAGCTGAACGGGTGGTACAAGCAGACAGTGTTTGACCCCACGGCCAGTCTGTCAGCTGAGCGGCGAGGCACCATCTCCATGCCTGACATCGAGTCGTGCTACGGGGGTTCTCGAAGCCGCTACACAGTCAAGGTGCGTGCCGCCAGCCTGTTGATAATGCCATACCTCCTTGCATCTTGTTGCCTTTCACAAGCATGGTTCTGTCTGATGACTCCATCAGCGATATCTGGGACTGCGCAGGACCGGAACCATCTGATCGACCACATTGAGAAGCGGCCAGAAGGGATGTGGAAGATTGGCACCATTTGGTCATTCCGAAACGAGGCCAAAGTGTATGGAAGCCCCATGTTTGATGCTGTCTGGGCTCAGACCATGCCTGGTGCTCCTCCAGACCCCATGCCTGAGCTGCTGCAGAAGCTGCGATCCGCTCCTCTGCCCAAGGCGTCCGATGCCAGATCAGGAGCTGAGGATGATGCCTAGCATGTACAGCAGAGTTTGTTGTTCTAAATACGGGACCCCAGCCGCCTTGAGTGGCGTGCGTTGCATTTCTGTGCAACTTCACATTCAACATTATTTCTTGTCATGTATATGATGCCAGTACTGTTGGCCCCGGCTGGCCGAGGCCGGTATAATAACTGAGGACCGTGCCCACGTTGTAATTGGGGCTTTGCTTGGATCTGGCGAGTCCAACAAGGGGTAGGATTGTGGCAGCCTTTACCTGTAGTTTGTCTGCATGACTTCCCTTTTTTTGGCAGGAAAAGCGTGTGATGATATGATGCCAGTGTATAGCTTGCTGTCCGCAGTCAATAATCATTTGCCAGTGTACCTGGACACAGAACACATCAGAAACAGCTGCAACAGGGGCTACTTCTTAAGCGCTGGACCGTGCCATACCTGCACTGCCTGCTGTAAGACTATATGCTGGTGGCACCATCAAGCTTCAAGTTGAACAGAGTGTGAAAAGTAATCAGTATCAGTATCGAGGATTTAGGGGCCCGTTGCAGATTGCTTGCAATCCGACGTCAGGACTGACTGCAGTGTCCCGGTACTGTATATATTGATCGCAGGCCCTGATCTGCGCTCATTCACCTGAGGCTGCCTCGTGCTAGCTGCATGCTGCCAGCATACAGTTCAAGATCTTCTAGATGCATCTTCATCTAGATGCGGTCTGGCTTTCACACAACTTGTCAGATGCTGAGCTTGGATGATTTGCGGTCTCAAACTCATCATCAGTCATCATATCATATGCCACCACCATCAGTAACGCAATCTCCTATGCCAACCTGATGTTGAGGTTAATATGATGGTAGGCACTCGGCTTTTTTGCACATTCCGAATTCGAATGCATAGTCTGCTGCATGATATCGATAGCCGCTGCGGCAGCCTGCCACCAACCGCCGCGCGGCCCTCCACCCTAGGCCTGGCCAGTACTATACGTCTACTACAAACTTCGAGACTCACTATCCCCACAGCCCTCTTTTGACCCGGGCCAGCACCTGCATGCAATTGGGCAGACTATCAGTTCCATGCTCCAATTTGTTATACACCCTTTAGGTTTAGGACATCCTCTTAGACTTAGGTTTACTTCAAATTTTTATACAGGCGAGTTGAAAGTTGGGAAGTTCCCCAATGGGAACCCTTCACTTCTCCTGCCCTGGAATCCATACAATCCACATATATTGCCATCTAGAGTAATGCTGCTGAGAAAGCTATGATTTCTTAGACCCTTTTCCGAGAAAATATGGGGGATGTTGACGACAAGACATCTGCTTTGATCGCGAAGCTCCTTTCGGAAGACAATGCATATGCAGAATACTCCGAGCAAGAATATGCTGTGGATGTCTCAGATGATTCCGATTATGGAGGTCATCGCAGAAGGAAGAAAGCCAAGAAGGGTAGCAACCTATGCAAGCTTTCTGAAACAACTGCCTGGGATACATCTTCTAAGCTATGGATTCCGAAAACAAAATTGTTTGTTTGGGACAAATATATGGCTGCGCGGATCGATAGCGCTCTATCAGGAATGTTGATCCTTTCAATGCCTTTTCTCATGCAGGGCCTCGCAAAGCCAATAAATGCTCGGGACCAAGCAGGGAAAGATTCAACGAGGTCGCTGGTGCAGCTGTGAAGACTAATAGCTCCCTTGAAGAAGATACAGCGAATCGTGCCGGAGGTTCAAGAAAGACCACAGAGGAGGAGGTGGTGGTAGATGAAGTGACAGCGACGGGAAGGCGTAAGCGCAAGGATGTTGGCGCAGTGCGTGAAAAGGCCCGCTCATGGTCAGACGAGGAGGAGAAGCTGTTTCTGGAGTCCTTGGAGCTCCATGGTATAGCGCCATCCTCTGACACTTGCAAATAGGACGAGTGCATTTTGTGCAGTCATCCTACATATCAGCAGTACTGATGTATCGTAATCGCACAATGCCAACGATCTGGGCCACCTATAAGGAACCGAGAAAATGGTGGTGCTGATTGCAGGCCGGAACTGGAAGGCTTGTGCCAGTCATATTGGCACCAGAGATACAAGATCTGTGGCGAGCCATGCACAGAAGCATTTCATCAAGCTTTGCTTGAAAGGCGAACGCTTGCCTGCCAAGGTGGCAGAAAGTGGCACAGGCTATACGCTTTCGGGCAAGGCCTTGGATCCTGAGTCTGCTGCTGCCAAGGCATATGGCTTCAAAAGCGGCATGCTAGAAAGTGCGATCCAACTACATGGTCACACGTGGCCGTGGTCACATGAGGTGGCTTAGACGTTCTTGATGGACAGGAAAAGTAATTCTGCTGGCTCATGTTGTGTTCACTGGATTGTCTCATGTGATGCGCAAGGTTTGCAGTCCGGCGCTATGGCCAGCTTGGAAGGCTTGAAGGTGGACGCAGCTGCTGCAGACAAGGAGAACGGGTGCGCTGCAAACGTGGGTGGGCTGCCAGGCGGTCAAACGGACGGTGCGGACACTTTTTGAACAGAGTATACAATATCAAGCTCGCTGACGATCGCAAGCGACTGGGGTGGTGTCAAATTGAGATAAACCTGCCGGGACGAGGAGGTTGTCTGCATTCCAGCATCTTATAGTCTTTGATGTCCCGCAGGGGCCACCACCACTGCCGACCAAGAAAAGGAGGGTGTAAAGAATCGCAAGGATCCTGCCGCAGCCGGCGCAGCACGCATGAACAGGGGCCGCGCAGCTGCTAAGGCAGCTCCTGCTCCGCCACAGCCTCAGGCAGAACCGCCAGAGCCGACTGAATATGCCAGGAACCGGCCGAGGAGGGATGTGCAGGGCCAGAAGGCCATGCTAGGGCACACCACGGAGTCCCTGGAGCTGGTGAAGTGCATGGACTTTGTGGGACCACCCGGCTCTGGCGCACCCCTAGCACAGCCCTTCCAGGTCCACGTGCAGGCGCAGGTAATGCATGCCTGCTCTCCCTGCACATGGCTTCCCTCAACTGTGTCCTGCAAGTTGTCACAGGTGTGAGCGCACGACTGAACCCTTCCTTGGGCCCTGGACGGCATGTGTCCTGTCTTCCTGCATATTTTGCATTGGTAGCCAAGCAAGAGCGTTCTATGTCAAAGGGGCTGAGGTGCGGTTGCCACATGGTGCAGGCGGTGCTGTTGATGGATGTGCATGCACACCTGAGCAGCAGCGAGGTGATCGGGCTGCTGGGGGGAGTGTGGGACGCAGACAGGCGGCGCATTGATGTGGTGCGAGCGTTTCCGTGCCGGCGCGCCATGGGCACTCAGTCGGGCACCAGTGTGGAGCTCGATCCTGCAGCCGAGGTCGAGACGCGCGCGCTCATGGAGGCCCAAAAACTCACTACTGTCGGCTGGTGAGCACAAGTTTGCCATGCATAGTTGACGAGACGCTGTGCTGCCTGCAGACTAGGCCGTCCAGCGCGAATGGCAACCACAGTATTCCAACGGTGCTAGATACGAATCGAGTTGGCTGACATGGCGTGGTGCATGCAGGTACCATTCGCATCCAATCTTTGCGCCAAAGCCTTCTCAGAAAGACAACGAAAACCAGCGAAACTACCAGGCCTTGTTCCGCTGCGCCCACAGCACGCTGGAGCCCTTCCTGGGAGCCATTGTCGGTCCTTATGACTTGCAGCTACCCTCACCGGCAAGCCCATCCTACAACTCTTCTCACATGGCTGCCCTGTGGCCTCCATGGTTGGTTGGCTGGCCTCCATGGTGGATTGTGCATCGTTGTCTTGCACAGCTCAGAAGCAAGGTTGAACATGGGATTGTTTGTCAGTGGTTTGTTCACGGAGTGTGCCGACAGCACTGTGATGCTTTCAGGCTTCGTGTGTCACGTGGTTCATCGTCAGAACTCGGCAAGGCGCCCTCACGCCCTTCCATGTGCGAGTCAACCAAGCAGCGCGACAGGGGCTGCCAGACGCAGCCGAGATGGATGCGCTGCGGGGGCTCATGGAGATGGTTAAGGATGATGTCACCCGCATCGACTTCGCGCAGCCGTGGCGGCCCTTCACTTACATTGTGGATGGTGAACCCCAGGGAGATGCCCTGTCCAAGGTACACAGCGACCAGCTCCTCAATTCTGTCTGCGTTGCAGGTGCTGCATGGAGGAAAAACGGCAGGGAAACCTACAATTGTGATGTCCTTGCTGTCCCTCATTCTTTTCTTGTAACAAGCAGCAGATGCTTTCCTTGCGTTGTCCCTGGACCGTGTGATTTCGAAGACAGAAATGCATCACACAAAAGTGTTGTGTGCTTATGCTTGCAGGTGTCCAAATTACAGGCGGCCTTGAAGCTCCGGTTGACAGAGCAGGGCGTTGCAGAAGGCACAGAGTCCTTCATTAGAGATGTGCTGCAATGTCTGGAGCGCTGTTGGGATGTGAGTATCACAACAAGCAATGACAGCACTGACAAGCCCGCACCTGAGGGCTCATAGAATTCTGTTTCCAAAAGGTTCTAGGGATGATGGTATCCCAAAACGCCTGCAAAATAATGCTGAATGTACCCCCACAATAATACTAGGTGGTCATGTAAATCCCAGATGAACTTCTATGTTTGGCAGTAGCTAGCGCAGGAGGACCATTTCACACTCTTAGAGAGTCACATAGGCAAGTGCATACCGAGTTGCCGCATCTCGAGGTGCGGCACTCAGTTGATACACAGCTCTAGAGACTGTAGGACAGTACTCTCATGATATCAAGTACTTTTGGAATTGCCAAATACTTGCAGACATCGGTCAATTTTCGATGTCAACAACATGGTTTTAACCGTGCTCCAGAACTTTACACCGATGAAAAAGTGTGTCATGGCCCTTCATCTCCCCTTGCAGCTTCCACGGTAGCTTCCCCAGATGCAACGGCATATTCCCGTCGGAAAAACGAACGTGTCGCTTCGCTCCTTGAAGAGTCGCCCTTGCAGGCAGTCTGGCGCTGTCACGACAAATGCACCTGTCGGTCCTCAGCACTTCGTGACATCTGATGTGAACAGCAAGCTCCACTAGGGCCATGGGGTAAGTTGACCGACTGCGAGGTCCAAGAAAGTTTTGGGAGTAACACAGGTCTTTCCAAAACTTCAAACTTAGATGGTGCGTCAAAAGTCGAAGATTCACCCGCAAGGTTCCGGTTCATCAGACCACGAATTCCTAGAAACACCACCAACACACTCTCGGGAGGTTGTAAGGGCAAATTTACGTCGTCAAGACTCAAAACGACTTCTCAAAGCGGAAGAGAGGCTCAGGCAGAAAGGTCTCCAGGTAGTGTACCATTCTCTTTCACACTTTTGTATATTTCTCTTTAAAGTTGCCTACAGAAGGACATGATTACATCAGGTACAAATTTGTCTATCTACAATACTCGACATAACAGATGAAAATAATCAATGAATTTTTCCACCTCTATGTTGACTGCAAACAGTGGCTTTCTCCACAGGCCGGCTTAGTGCTGCTGAGACTTTACACCTCCATTCTGTTTCCAGTCGTGGTGGTGGCTTCATGGATGTTTGCTTTGTATGCTGCTTTGTCATATGCTGTTCCAAATAAGCTGTGCAGCAATGCCCTTCGCAGTAATGCAGTGCGTCCCCAGCCTTACCCAGATCAGAGACAAATGATGTATGTTTCCTGGAGGTCACGCAGCTCACTGATGCCAGGTGCTGCAATCTAAGGGGCATTCTTGTGCAGGGTGTGAGCAAAGGTTTTGTCAATTGTGTATACAATCATGGGGGCAACTACAGCCAGAACAAAGGCATCATGGTCTTCTGGCTCCTGTTCTGGGCAGCCCAACAATTCTGGATCTCCGGATTCCCAGCCCTCATGGGTTATGCCATGTTTCCTCAATGCTTCAGGGCCATTGATATCACAATCATACTTTCCTTGGCAACTGGATCATCACTTGTGACTCTCATTGGGGCACCCATAGGCCATTACGACCTCAACAACACTCTGCTCGTGATCCTTCCATGTGCGTCAATGCTGACCCATCACAGCCTTGACTGATGCAGCAAGTTGTTGCTGAAGGAGGGAAATTAGCTGTGATGTCACTGGGTAATGCCCTGACTTGTTCCCCACTGTGGTGCTGAATCATGTGTGGTGTCCTGCAGCATTCGTGACTGCAGGCGTGACAATAACAACAGCATTTGCTTCTGCTCGTCATACTGGGAACAAAGTGGATGCCGCAAGATATCTATGCCTGTTTCTAATGGGAGGCGTTGTGGTGTACATATACTCCTTCCTCATGCCATCGTACGGCTCAACCTGTACAGCAACTCCATTCTTCCAATTACTGTTTTCTTTTGCAAATGAAGCAATTGTGCAGTGGCAGCTCACGCAGATTGCACCAATCAAGTAGAGGTCATGGCCATCGTACGTAGTCTGTACTTTTGCAGGCTCGTCACCAGCAGAACAAGCATCAATCAGCTTCTAATCTTGCGTCTGGTTGTGCACCCAACCATTTGGAGCATACTCATTTTGCAGTTCTCAAACACTGTCCGGCACATTGGTGAATCACCAGCCCTTTGCAACGACCGCCATGAAAACAATTGTTGTAGACCTGATTTGCATGTGCTCACAGTCTGCATCTACAGGATAGGAAACTCGTAGCATTCTACATGCAGGTGCTGTACCAAATTTGATGCAGGCAGTTTTGTGGATATGGCCAGTCATGTACAAGTCCATATATGGTCGCTTTCTCCTCTTGCAGCTCGGTAATACTAGCAATATAATGGTGCTCAATGTGCTGATTTCTGTCTACAGTGTAGCGGGCCGTTTGGCGAGTCGGCAGGTGTGATGCATTCTACCCTCTTCCCAACTGCGTCAATCAAGAAGATGCCTTTATCTCTCAGGGTCAATGCAACACAATGCCATGAGTTGTCTGCGTTTTGCTCACATAGAATGGTGTGCAATCTGTCACAGCCCATTGATGATGCATCAGTTGTATGCAGGGCAGTGGAATGTTGCTTCAACTCATGTATGGTAGCCGCACAGCAGAGGCAATATCTGCCACAAACACAATGAATCAGATACGCCTGACAGAGTTATTTGCCAGCACAATTGCCGAGCATGCTGGCATTGTCGCTGCCTCAGCAATCTATAGCTTCGGGCGCGTTTCTGGTGACGCTCATGCTCCTCTTCATCACTGTGCTTCGTAGTTGAGCGGCCAACACCCCATACTTTATCGACTTGACCTGGAATGCTAGCACACACAGTGCAGCAGTCTTTTGGATGCCTAGCGATACATGATGGCAAACATGTGACCGTATTGCACAAGCATGCAAAATAAGTCTTGCCTGTCTGCAGGTAATGGTAGTCCGCCAAATCATTACAACATATGGATGAGCGCCTTGTGTCAGCTTCTCACAACCATCGTGGCAGACTTTGTCTCCTTGGCTTGCGATTGGAAGTACCACTCCATTGATTATTTCACTCATTGGGTCAGCAACATGCGGACCTTCCTCACATATATCTTGATTGTCATCACATTGGGCAGTTCACGGTGCGTCTTGCTTCAAATGAGATCTGTCCAGAGTTGTGCAGGCCCAACTGCAGACTCCCTGAGTGCAAATGTCACGAGCGTTTCTTCAGAGTCATACACCTGTGGTGATTGTGCAGGCTTTGTGTGGAGCTTCTCATGCTTTTTTGTCCAAACTTCACGGAAGATAACGGAGTGTTGTTGTACTACTGTGACAAACCTAGTCTCTTTGGTCGCATAGGAAAATCTGGGTCATGAGCATGCTCATGACTGGAAAGTGCATTATGGGTTGAGGATGCTGGAACTGTTCAGGACCTCCATACCCTTAGGGGTACCCCAAGCCTAGGCCCCCAGGCCTGATCATTCACCCCTTTTGCATGACTGATCATTCGAGGGGTGCAGGCATGGACTAGAAATCATCGTGTATCTTTTGAATTTCAAAATGCAGCAACACTGATGCTTTTGACATCAGCCGCATTATGAGCTGGCTGGCCATGGGATTCAGAGGGATACTGCTCTTTATAACTCACACCTAGCCATCTGGCTTGTTCAGTCATCCCTTCACTGCTGGCAATTGAGAGGGTATAAAGGAAAGCTTGCCAGACTCAAGACATATCTCGAAAAGACGCGACTGCGACTTTGTTGAGTTCACACGTATAGAAACAGTCACCAGAAGTGGCTTTAGACAATGGCCAGCCCCAGTGCGCTCACGCTGGCAACTCAACTGACCGTGGCAGGTTCTCCTACCAGATACCTTGTCAGCACATCTCCCATTTCCGAGCAGCCCACTCTCTGCATGCCAGGAGTATGCAGGTCTCCTGTCCGATAGCCTGCATCTAGAGCTGCTGACACCGCGTTTTCAAGGTGCTCCGCAATCTGTGCACAGGCATTGCACCTTCAGCAACGCCAATATCACTGATGCAGATTCACCGTACAGCAGCCCACACAAGTAGAGGCATAGGGGGGCACTAATTATGCTAAACCTGCCAGAATGGCTCATCACCTGTGGCAGATCCAGACCGTAGCGGCACATCATTGCAGCACTCAGCACCATTGCCAGTGGGTTGGCCACGTCCTGCCCAGCAATATCTGGCGCCGAGCCATGCACCTGGGCACATGCACAAGAACATTGAGAAAAGCAATATGGTGCATGCTCAAGACAGTTCACAACAATCAGGATCCACCAAATGCAGAGAGCCAATGGCCACCCCTGGCCATACTGAAAGCGTCTCAGCAAATTTTGCACAGGATGCCATCCAAAGTTGGCCTCATACTCTTTGTGCACATGAGGTGATAATTTGAGGGACACACCGGCTCAAATATGCCAGGCCCATCATCACTGGTGCTTGCAGATGGGAGCATCCCCAAACTGCCCGTCAGCATGGACGCTGCATCCGAAAGGATGTCGCCGAAGATGTTGCCAGTCACAATGGTGTCAAAGGATTTTGGGTTCCGGATAATCTGCATTGCAGCATTGTCCACATACCTGCACGGGCATGACTTACGTCAGCCCTCCTTATTCGGCACAATTGTGAGCAACGTGACAAAGGATCTGAGCGGCATGTTTGCGCACGTACATGTGACTCAGCTCCACATCAGGGTATTGTTCTCCCACACGGGAGACAACCTCCTTCCACAGCATGGAAACCTCCAGGACATTTGACTTTTCCACAGAACAAAGGCGCCCCTGCCGCTTCTGTGCTAGCTGGAATGCCACATGTGCAATCCGCTCAACCTGCCGGAAGGAAAAGAGTGCACTCTTATGGCCAGCAGGTCAAAAAGCTGATGTGAAGCCATGTACTAATGTTGCAACCTTCGACGATGCATCAATGCAGTTCCTATTCGAATAGCATGCTTAGATCAGCTGAGAGTATACCTCTGGCTCAGAGTAGACCATAGTGTTGAACCCGATTTTGTGACCCTGCTCATTTGTGCTGAAACCCTGTGACATAAAGACACCTCCTCATTGTGGGCTTCATATGAACTCGCCACATCCAGTATGTTCTGTAAACCTCAATCTCCTGCCAATGTGATGCATGGGGCACGCTTGAGAAGTGTCAAGAACCCACCCGAGGTTGGCCAAAGTAGATCCCTCCTACAAGCTCGCGCACAATCATGATGTCCACACCCTCAACAATCTCCCTCTTGAGAGTGGAAGCCTCAGCCAGGTGAGGCAGAACAACGGCCGGGCGCAGGTTTGCAAAAGTCCCCAAGCCCGCTCGCAGGCCTAACAGGCCCCGCTCTGGGCGCTGTTCCGGTGGTAGTTGATCCCATTTGTACCTGTGTGAGAAAAATCACGTTGACTTGGCTGTGTCACCGAAAATTGAGCAAGGAAAAAATGGAAAGTTCCAAAGGAAACAGAACAGAAACGTGAGCTCTGAGTAAGGCAACCAACCCGCCAATAGCAGCCAGCAAGACAGCATCGGACTGCCTGCAGATCTGCAACGTCTCCTCGGGGAGGGGAGAGCCTGTGGCGTCTATGGCTGCTCCACCAATGGCCGCTTCTGTGAATTCGAAATCAACGCCCTCCTTTTGGCCTGCCTGTTTCAAGAGCGCTACTGCCACTTTTGAAATCTCAGGGCCGATACCATCACCGGGTAGCACTGCAACTTTGCAGATGCGACATACTGTGAGTGCATTACATCTTGCATGTGGCCGACCTAGTCTAGTAGATGGTCTGCTGCAGGACCTTAGTTGCACTGAAGAGAATTGTGCATAGATTTGAGAAGCCATCTCGACCTTGACGAAGCGGAGGAGATCTGTGCAGGCTCTTGATCTCAAGGAACACTAGTCCCGAAGTTGAGATCGGCCACAACCCTTGCGGCTACAACCCTACCAAGGGGTGGAAGTTATAAACGGAATCAACAGGGACAAGCTTGTGCTTCCACATAATGGTGCAATTGTTAAAAAAGCGAAGCATACCGGTACCAAAGGTCAGCACCTGGCAGGGCGCTGAGTCCTACAGGGTCCACATGCATGCGCGCCCCCGCCGCCCGGGCCCCCGCCGGCTGCCATTCAAGTTCCCGTCCGACGGTGAGTCACGGTTGGATGTCATCAGCAGATCGACCTTCAAGAGTAACTTACGGACTCAAGTAACTCAAGTAATTCATGCCATGTTGAAAGTTGAACTAGCATGATGTATCCGAAAAGGGCATGCACGGTATCTTGTGAACGCATGCAGCACAACTTGCCGTGCATAATGACGATGCTGATGACACGGCTTATAAGTACCCCGGGGCCACTAATAAGTCACTTATAAGTCACCCAGGATATGGTATCCCGGGGCCGGCCGGCATGTGCAATAATTTCTGCAATCAAATTCAATCTGCCAGTGGCCAGCGCTGCCATGCATTCACTAAAAGAGTAAACGCCTTGCGTCTGCCAGCACTTATCGGCTTGTCCGGGTTCCGCCCCGGGACTGCAATACAGGCCCGGGCCTCCAAGGGGGCCCCCCGGAGAGGTTGCACGACTGTCAATTTACTCTGTTCGAGACAAGCGATGCAAGATCAACCTGAAGGCAATTCATTGACGGAGTGTACCCTTAAGCGAGCAATCATACCTCTGCAATATTCTGTAGCAATGCAGGTTGACCACTTGGTGGATATCTCTGCAAGTAGAATTGTGCAGTATCCTGCACTGTTCAGTACCCGGGTCAAGGACTTGCCACATGAAGTCAGCGCTAACAAAAGCGCCATCCCAGCACAAATAAGACAATATATTATATAAGCAGATTTGTCATCATAAGAGGTCCCTTCCACAGATAGGGCTCCACGCATTCACCAACAGCAAGGACTGTGCTGCAGTGCCTGACCATGATGCGGTGGGGTCATGTCAGGGCACCTTCACTAACCTCTACCCCTTCTTTATAGGCTAAGGAACAAAGGTGAAATATGGTCGTAGCATCGGCAGGGTAGCTTGACCGTTCTTTTTGCATGCGGCGCTGCTGTGCAATGCTGGCAACGATGACAATGGGTCACAGAGGCCCGCACACTGAGGCATGTCATACACGCCAATGCTGGATGCTGAGCAGCTGGTCTCACAAAGGCGCCGATCGTCAAAATGGGTTACATTGAAGGCGAGCATCCACACGCCAATTGTGACATCTGAGAACGAGACACATGAAACAATAAGAGGGGATCAAGACAGACGGTGCTCTGGCAGACGGTGCTGTGACAGGAAAGAGATGACAAGGAAAATAACAAGGCCCTGCCCTGTGGGTCCATGAGGACTGTCAACAAAGCAGTGTGTGCAACTTGCCTTCATTGCCGAAGAACCTGAGCAGCCCGTCAGGCAAACTTGAGATTTGCGTTGCAATTGCGCTAGAGAGCACATAGAACGTGCCCCATGCGTGTGTAAAGTACGTCTTCCCCAGTAGCTGCCATTGCCGCTCAAACCATCGCATTCTTGGATCGGAGTACACATCCCCATTCTTCATGCAGCCTATGTAGTCTGCACAAATTTGCTGTCAACACAATCTGCCATACTCAAGATCCTCTTTACCACAGAGCTAGGCTTCAACCAGTCAGCAATGCAGTCATGTGCTCACACCTGCATGGCGTTTTCTCCACTGCCGCGTTGCAAGTATCAGGCTGTCAATGCTGAGATATACATCGTCATCAATCTGCGGAGAGAGACATCGATTCGTCAATGATGGAATGCATGATTGCACGTCACAGAAGGCCCACATCAGAGACGTGCTGAATTTTTCTTCACCGCCACACCTTCACAATGTACTCCGCTGCATAGAGTCTCGTGACCGCTTTGAGGAAGCTTACAGTCTTGCTTGGCAGGCTTGTGTACCCTTCCTGCAAAGATCGCACAGTACAGGACGTCAAGTTCCACCATTGTAGTTCAATGTTTGGCACTGGACTGGTGTACCATGGCGCACCTGGATCGGCAAGCGCAGAAAACCTCCGTATTCCCGTTCTTCAGCTGCTAAGGCTTTCTCATCAGCTGCTATCTTTGTGTGCCCAATGATGAAACGGACCACTACACCCCGTTTCTGAAGAAGTTCTTCCAAAGCAGATCTAGTGTTGGGAAACCACGAAGATCTGAGTGCAACACGTCTCAGACCGTAATCGTATTGAGGTGAAGCCCCTGCTTTCGTGAATCCTGTCTGCATGCACGGCGTGATGCCAACACAGAACTCAGCTCGAGTATGTAACCTCGGAGCAAGAAAGAATGACAAAAAATTAGCAACGCACCTGTACACCGATAACACATAGGACCCTAGCAGCTCCACTGCTACTGATTGTGCGATCGATGAGGGTGCTGGTCTTTTCCGTTACCTCTGTGCTCCTAGGCCAAAAAGCAATTGCCAACAGCAGCAGTGATAGCACCGGAAACCACACAGCAGGATTGTTGAGCCGATGTCTCATATTCTGTTCACCATGCTATCAGATTTTTTGAAACAGTACGCAAGAATTAACGAATAGAAAGTGTTAGCATGGGGAATAGACCTCCCGGGCCCGCGGGCCGCGGCCGCCGCTACGGTCAAATCCCCAGCAGGAAGCAGGAACCTGGAGCATCTACAGAAGCCATATAACCCGTTAGTCTGGTTCTCCATCATTCGTTACCTTCGCGGATTGGTTCTGGAGAATATTCAACCGTGCTCTGCGTCGTCGTCTCTGAGGAGTTTTTTAGAAATCTATTTGCATCATGACGACAGCTCATAGGCCAACATGGGCCCCTGCAAAGGGTGGAGAGGAGCAGGGTGGCCAAAGGATATATGCACCAAGTCGGATGGCTTCCGCAAAGGATCAAGCTTCCCACACCAAACTCAAGTTCAGGTGTGCAAGGGACTAGCACAGATTTTCTGGTCTCTCTGTCGATCTCATGTATCCTTTAGGCAGTCTTGGGACCAATTTGGTTTGCATTGTGTCAGGCAGCCTGGACAGGGGCCATCTGACTTGCTCACCAAGGACGACCTGAGGGTAAGGAGATCTGATGTATCTGGACCCCTTGTTTCGCATGATCATTCTTCGTTTGCTCATGTACACCAACAACGCAGACATCACAACGATACATCGTGCAGGACAAGTTGGAGGAAGAAGAGAGGAAGCACTCGAAGACCAAGACAGAAGACTTCTCAGGTGTCCTTACACTTCCACTCGGGTCTTACAGAAGTCTTCTCAGACAATTTAAGTTTAAGCCTGACTCCAATGGTGATGTGTCTTTCCTGGCAAGTCTCACTTCGTTATTTCCATTACATGTTGTTGCAGAGGCTTTAAAGAGCGACATGCAGTTGCTGGAGAACGGCTTCCAAGAGGCCGGGAAGGGAAAGATGCTTGTTCCAAAAGCCATAGATGCTGACGATGAGGACAATCCTAGCCCGTCTGATGACGACTCTGACGGCGATGAGGTATTGACTGGGAGCACAAGGCTTCCACATGTTCTGGAACAGCCATGTGAATTTTGGGTCATGCTGTTGGCTAGAATCTTAGGAGCTCAACACGCGGTGGTTGATCTTGCGTGCAGGACGACGAGGCAGAGCTGCTAGCCGAGCTGGAGCGCATAAAAAAAGAGCGAGAAGAAGCGGCCGCAAAACGAGCGGATGAGGAAGCCTCTGCGGCTGCGTCAAGCTTGCAGGAGGAGCTCATACGGGGGAACCCTCTTATCATCGGCAAGTTTGACAAGTCAGCAGACTTTCAGGTGAGCTTCACTGGGGAGCCGATGAGTTGTAATGGTACTTCCTATCAGTGCAAGCCTGTGCCTCTGCCTTTACAGCAGTGCTAGATTGATGGAATGTTGAGGGTTGGCAGGCGGATGTTACAGAGGGTTGGCATGCACCCTTTGGTGGCTTTGGCTCACTTGCGCGCTGTTCCTGTTGGGCAGGTGCGGAAGCGCTGGGATGACGATGTCGTCTTCCGCAACCAAGAGAGGGGCGAGGTTAAGGCTCAAAAGCGGTACATCAACGACACAATCCGCAACGATTTCCACAGGCGTTTCCTGAACCGATATATCAAGTAGAAGACGCTGTGTTTGCCGTCACTGCAAGCATCAATTCCGCGACTGAGAAGCGGGCAAGGATTAGTGGGCAGCAGATGTCACTGGAGCTGAACAGCAGTAAGGGCGGGTCTGGCAGCTCCAAACCCATGCGCACAACCGCCATAGCTTGCTGGAGCCACGGCTGAGGAGGGAATGCAGGGCCAAAATGCCATGCTGAGACACGTGACACCTTAGTTGAAGCTGGAAGTGCACAGCACACCTTCCCATGTCCGCACACCCTTTCCATGTCCGTGTGCAGGGGCAACTGCCAGTAGTCATGGCATGCTACTCTGCTGCTATAGACAAAAGCTACCGGGTCTGTCACTGGTCAAGCAGCCCTTGCATGATTCATATGCAAACGTCATGTGCAGGCCCTGCAGATGATTCAGCTTGGCCGGGACAAGCTGAGACGTGCCTGTAGATGAACTCTTGGATTCTAGATCAGATTTGCGTGCTACGGTGTCTGGCAAAGGAAACATTTGGTGATTGTCAAAAGCTTTCCTTGCAAAAAATAGTCTTTTACTGTGATGTTCTGTGGCTTTTTATAGCTCACCGGTTACTGTGGACACCATGCCCAAGTGCCCAGTGGCCCAGTATCATATATGATGCTTGACCACAATTATTTGCAAGTAACCGGTGGTACCATTGCTTGGAATCATGATCCTCCAGGCGGCAATGTAGGCAGGAATCCCTGCCTGTTTTTTCCGGAAAACTGAATTAAAAACAAATGAAAGTGGAAATCTCACGTGGTGCCAGCAGCTCCACTGCATCTCGCATGCAAGGACTGTTGCTGGGCCATCTACCCCTCCAGTGGATGGCCTTTGCCTTGAAAGATAATACTGTCTAGGTAAGACTGGGGGGCCTTTGGGGTTTAGTGCCACGTGCAATGCCAATCTGGTATTACAATACCGTACGTCCCTAGGGCCCAATATTGCACGGGAGTCCAAGGGTGCGTTCACACTAAGGTTGGGGAATTTCCCCCAGGTATTTCGATGCCAAACAACCAGCCAAAATCCTTGGGGATTCTGGGTGGGGAATGTAGTAATTTTGGGTGGAGAAATAATCCCCACCCCTAGGCCTAAGGGGTGGAGATTTCACCCGCCACGTGGTTCTGGGGTGCACCTCGGGATTCATTCTCCACCCTAGTGTGAACGCACCCCAAATTGATTGCATCTTGTCGTCCTCGAGTCCCTCACAAGGCCTGAAGCCCGCCCCTGTTGCGTTTGGAAAAGGCTCACGGTGACATCGACCCTTCACAGAAGGAACCTCATAGACAGCATTGCCCAAGCATTCCAAGCTTAGATGAAGGACGAGTCTAACGATTGGCCAAGCCCACAATCGCCCCAGGAATATATCATAGGTGGTATGTTGCAGCTGTAAACAGATGTGTGCTGACATTCTTAGGAGTGCGCAGAAAGAATGTGGATAACATGCAGAGACCCATTGCGGGTGTCATATTCCTCAATCTTTCTTCGTCAGGTAATCAACGAGACCCGCTGTTGATTTTGACGACAGACTTGTGTAACGGAAGGCATCCACTGACGTGCTTACGGTGAGTGTTCATGCCGCCATCATTTGTGTTGACGTTTGCAGGAAAGGAATCAATCCTGCAGGATCTTGTCTGGGGAGGATTGAAAATTGGAGCCCTTCGGCTAAATAATGCAGGAGACTTTGCAGATTGTCAGGAACGTGATCTCACTACCCAGCCACCGGTGCTTGTGAGGCACACTTGCCAACAATCAAGTGCGATCGCAGGATTCAGGTATAGGATCTTGATCGTGAACATGTCCCTTGTATAGTACCTTGAACTTTGTGACCCTGGTCGGTGCAGTCTGCCTTGTATCCTTACCCTCGTATGGTTTCGTTGGCAGGGCATGTATTCTGCAGATGCAACTGGACCCACTGTCCGTACTAGTCTGCGTGCATCCCTCTGCTACAAAATGTGAAGAGGCTTGCCGCATACTTGGCTGCCAATGGCAGATCCAGCAGGAAATCGACAGTGGGGTGAGCAGCTTGTTTTTTGCACCTTCCCTGAGATTGACATATTCAACAATTGTTGGCATCTCCACTTGTCTAGGCGAGCGTGCTCACTTTAGAGATCAGACTGGTCCTGGCAGGTGGCCACAGCTGTTGCTCTGAGCCATCGTGCCGCTGGATGCCTTCTGGTGGGTGTCGCCATGAAGACTTCACGATGGCGGGACTTCCTCAAACGAGGATTCCTCCCTGTTGTACCTGTGCAACAAGTTGCTTTCCTCAAGATTGACGTCCACAGTCCTGGTCCTTGGACTCTTTCCTGCGATGTCATCCTTCACAAGGTATGGATTGTCGGCCACCCATGGCTTCCTTGCATTTCCTGGTTACACACTCTGTGCCCCAAGGAACTTCCCTGCTGCTGGCCAGGCCACGGATGATCTTCTTGGACTGGATGCAGCAGGCGAGCCCGTCTTTTCACCGGACATGACTGCACTGTTGGACACAGCTAGATTGACAGCATCGCTTGCCTGCCTCGATAACCCTGCGTCCCTGAGTAAGGTACTGGGACGCATGCCATCCACTGCTATTCGTATCTCATGGTTCACTGCCTCCAGCTCTGCTCAATATGGAGATAATTAATTTGCCTGTCTTGGAATGCAGGTTACCAACCGCGAGCTGATGGCAAACCTCTTCAGGGGCGCCGAAACTGCATTTCCTGCAGATGACATCAAGCTGGCAACACCAGCCTATGTCAGGGTGCGAACCGCTGAACATACTGAAGCAGCACGGTGGGCACCAAAAGCAGGCATGCAAGCAAAGGCCACATTCCAAATGTGCTGCATGGCATCGCCACTTCCCACAAGCATACTGCAATTGTGGTGTTGTGCAGGCAACTAGCCTGCATGCTCATCACGAGTTGCAATATCAAAGAGCCAGTCGATGTCCCTACATGCGACAGTGAGTGTTTGGGAATGATAGCTGGCCAACAATTCAGCAGGATACTCTAGTCTTCTATTTGTGTAGGCATCCAAAGCACCTCAACCGGTAGTCTGCTGCATTGCAGATTGATGATGGCTCAGGAGGGACCTCGGCTATTTGGCGGAAGCTACTGGATGCTGGCTTGGTTGCTCCAATTGTTCTTAAACCGCTCCAAGCATGTGGTTGTTCCAATGCACACAACATGGCCATCATCTTAGCTGACACCAGCTGCGAGAGGTGGCCCAGGGTGACGTTCCCAGTATTTGCGCAGACATTCATCAATCATGGTGGTGTTGTTCACAAGGTTTCCGTCCTAGGCGACCAGGTGACACCTTCCTTCACAACGTCTGCACTCAAAAGCTGTACAGTGGAAGGGTCTGCTTGTTCTCATGGGTTCCCTAACAGAAATTCTCATTGCAGGTTCATGTGACACAACGGGAATCAATTCCGGACATTTCCACGGGGGACAGTGCGGAAGTGAAGAGTGACAGCCGCCCAGTTGCTGTTTTGTTTGATAGTCAGAATATGGCTGGTGCAGCACTGGTGCATGATGGTGTGCTGCAATCTTCTTCTACGCGCTCCCGGCAAGGTGAGGTTGTATTTCACCTATTTTTCACCAGATCACCAGATCTCGTTTTGCCATGGTGTGTGTTCCCATCAGAGATGATCAGAGAAAGATGTTCAGGACTTCCATGAGGGTGAAAATGAATATTTTTGGCAGCGCAAGGGACCACTATTGCCAATGCGCTTGCATTTTTGAGTCAGTGTTGCAGAGTGTCATGTCTTTTGCAGGTGCATTTTTGAATGAAAGATACATCAAAGCTGCGGCTACACACCTTCGAGAGCAACTTGATTTCAATATTTTTGGTTTCGATGTAATTGTAGAAAATGGAACAGGTGAGCTCGATATCACAGAGCCCCACAGCCTACAAGCTATGAGTGTTGCGTTTGCATGAGGAACAAAAGCCTGCATCAAGGGATTGAATATATTTTGGCGAGCAGGTGAACACTATGTCGTGGATATCAACTACTTTCCATCCCTGAAAGATGTGCCAAACGCTCGTGACAATTTCTGGAATGTCTGCCACAGAATTAAAACTAGGTGAAATATCAGATGACTGGATGGATGGTAATGTGAGAAAGCTGTAAAAAGGTCTCACTTGATGACGCTGAAGGTGAGAAGATATTCTGTAGGTTTTCCCCTAGATTAATTTTGAAAACTTACACCCTGCACGGTGCATTGTGGAAGGACATTTCTGCTCAAAAGGATGTAGGGAAGAAAGGTCGTACCGAAAATAAAATATACTTATTACAAAAAATGGTATGCTTACATGAAAGCAGAGCGAGCGCCAAAAGAAAGGAGGGAGGGCTGCCTCGCAGTGTGAGTGAAACATACGAGACACCTCCGGTCCAGGAGCACACTAGATCGCATTGCATACTGTACATAAAGTCAAGTGTGGCTAGGTGAGGGGTAGGGCACTAGGGCACTATTATTAGTGTACTCCGAAAGTGTCCTGCATTACATGCGTACAACTCCTGAGTAATCCCTGAGCATTGAACACTGGTAGTAAGATGCATTGTCGGCCGCGTCAAGAGGAAACAAAACAGTGAAATTTTGACTTTCGGCAAAGCAGTAGCAATCCACTTTAGCAAAGAGGTCAGGAACTCCTTTCTGCCGCCATGCAACCGCCGCTATTGCAGCACTGGGACCACTTCAGGCTCTCACCCGCGCGCTGGTAAGCGGAAACAGTCATTACGACGCTCTGCTGCGCGCTCTTGTGCCGCCAACAACAGACCTATTTAGTCTCTCTGGCAGCCAAATCCTCGTCTGATGACCTGTGGACCCGGCAAACGGCCGGCGTTCGAGATCGTTCTGCGTTTCCTCCAAAAAGCAGCAGGAACTCAAGGGGCAGAAAGTCCGTCGGGGCAGCCTGCTGTCGCCGTTGCTCTTCGTGCTAAAGGCGGAGCCGATCGCGATAGTTTTCAGCCATTTTCTCGACCGTTGCATCATCGCCGTTGCATCATCGTCATCCGTGGCCCTTTGCCTTAGGAAATTTCGGTTGCCTCCTCGGCAGTTGTCTCATGTGCACCACTTTGAGCGGGTGTCTAGGATTTTGAACACTCACGCCTCCTGCCAATCCCCACCTGTGCAGTCGGTGGGTGTGTTGCTCTCGAGTTCTTGTCGTGTCCTCCCTTCATAGCCAGTCAGCCGGATCGGCGTGCTGGTGCATCATTACATTCCACAATTCCAGCACTTTGTGGCCTAGCTTTGGTACTGTGGGCCGCCCTTACCGCCCCTCTTCAGTGGTAGCGGGTCCGAACGTGATCCTTGTTTTCTCGACTGGCAGCCAAGCCTCCATGTCCAGCTTTGCCTTCCATGAATGTTCCGTTATTGGTTGCCTGCAGTGCACGTGATTGCTTGCCTGTGATTGTTGCT
>JADEYI010000496.1_pt1 | contig 53028 bp, 76 predicted proteins | sample 8542331 | NCBI WGS metagenome assembly JADEYI01 (sample SAMN16510988, study PRJNA670497) | mine drainage metagenome | isolation source: biofilm near Copperflume 1 | place: Germany: Marsberg coppermine Kilianstollen | collected 2018-02 | reverse complement strand
GGGGGGGGCGGAGGGGGGGGCGACCCGCTGGTGGAAGCTGCGTAGGAAGTTGCGGAGGTGGTTGTCGGCGCCTGCAATCACAGGGACAGCCACCTCAGCCATCTGCTGTCTGGAAGAACAATAGTAACCCCCCTTGGTGCATCATGCTTCAGCCTGCTGGCAAAGCATGCTGCAGGCTGCACCCAGAAAATGGAACATGGACCTCTGTAAACAAGAGGGGCAACAGTCGCGCTGTGCAAGTGCACCCTTTGACAGCTAAGGGCCATAAGAGAAAATTAAAAATAAAATTATAAAATCGACGTGCTGAATGGAGCACATGCAGAATGCATGCAAACGCATGCAAAACCATGCATACCGGCGCTGAGATCACGGTAGAAGTCACAGGGGCAAGCGCAGGCGCAGAAGCCTCCAGAGCAGTCACTGCAGGTGCACTCACTGGCGCCTACACAGAGGCCAAGTTTGCTGACAAGCAGACAGAGCCTTTGACTGACAGTCCTAGCATGCCATCTATTTGTCTTGATCTCGTATGCTTGCGCTTCCTATGGAGGTATGCCCGCATCTTTCATTCTGTTTATCTGACTCTTGATTCTGTATCTACCATATTAATTTATCTGTCTACATGACAAATAAATGAAGATATAAATGGAACATGTGAGGCAAAATGCATGCGAAATCATGCATACCGGTGCAGAGAGCACGGTGGAAGCGATCGCCGGGGCAAGTGCAGGCGCGGAAGGGGTGAGAATGGTAGTTGAGGGAACCGTAACAGGCGCCTGCGCAAAAGTTTCCTTGCGCTGAGGTCAAGCCAGCACACGGCACTTTGCCAGACAACTTGCTCTCAAGTCACACAAGCTGACGATCCAGCAGCAGTGATCATGAGTCACAGTCCAGACATGCCTTTCCTACTTCATCTCGTCACCCTCTGCAATATTCTCTCTGGCCACTAAAACATGCACTAAATCTACTTTGTTGCAGGTAGAGGTGCTTCAAAAGGTCAGAGATCAAGGCTCACCTCGGTGGGTGCAGAGAATGTGGTCGTGGATGGGACCGCGACAGGTGCAGGCACGCCGGCTGGGGCAAGCGTGGGCGCACTGACCGGCAGTGAGAAAGCCGTCACATCCGACGCCGGAGCCTCCACCGGGGCCTCCACCGGGGCCGCAATCGGCGCAAGAGACGGCGCGGTGGTGTATACCGCGGTTGCAAACGGCAGCGGCTGGGCCGCCGGGGCCGTAACGGGCGCGGCAATCGGCGCGTATACGGGTGCAGTCTCGGGCGCGGCTGCGGGCGCGTAAACAGGTGCGGCAGGGGTCGGCAGCGACAGAGCGCTAACCGTGGGTGCCAGCGTCGGGGCCGTCACAGGAGCTGCGTATGACCTGTGCAGAGCATATCCCCTGCTTCAAAGGACCGCAATCCTTCATCCCAGGCTTACCGCGTAATGAATCAGCCGAAGAGAGGCAACTGCTCCAGCGGCATTTCACAGTGAAGTCCAATCACTGCATCGACGATGTGTGAGGTATGCTTAATGTGCAATGCGTACAAGGTGCGCCAGGAGTCTGAGAAAGCACACGCTGCATTATTATTATTATTACAGGTCGGCAAACCCAAAGCCAGAGGCCATAGGGCATACACGCAGGGCGTCTGCAGCCACATCTGCGGGGCCTTCATTAGTCTGCAGCCTAACACTCACTCATCATATACATGCATGCACTCCCTGCCCCGGATGAGTACCCCTGCATATTTCACACAGCAGATCGACAGCTCATGGGATCATGGGAGGCAGATCAGGACTCACTCTGCCACTGCAGGGACTGCGTAGGCGGTGGCGGCCAATGGAGCGCTGGCTGCGGGCAGCGCGGGTGCTGCCTCGCCGGCCGGGGCGCCGCTGGGCGCTGTGTACTCATAAGATGATAGCGTCGATCCAGCTGTTACTGGCGCCGGCGCTGGAGGGAACGCTAGCAATCTGCGCGCATCTGTTCCTGCACACACAGACACACCGAAGCGGTCAGGCACCGGAGAATCACAAGAGCTGCATCTCTGCAGTCATTAGAGGAGTTATTCCTGGTGATACTTCCAGCAGTAATGTGCTGCAAGGGGCTGTCTGGATGGCTGGGAGCATGCTCAGGGGTGCCAAGCTTCTCGCACCAAAAGGACTGACAGTCCAGGCACCCACTGGCAGCTCTATGTTCTAAAAAATGGTACCACTTGGGGCATAGGGACTAGAACCCAACTCAAGCACCAAACCAGGGGGCACCAATCCAAAAGATTCCTCTTGTGACAGCAAACACCACCCGAGCATGCCAGCTACGTATTTTGGCCGCCGCTTTCGTCCGATGCAAGATTGCTTTCTGGAAACAGCACAAGAAAGAATAAAAGATGATCTGAAAATGCCGCGATCTGTCCCAAAGGGCACATGTAGCGCATTTTCAAGAAGTGATCTGGGGCTCATGCCCGACAGAAATAGGGCAACCGGACGGAGCCCTCGGGTGGGAGCCCATCGCTCACAAAGCCATCATCTTTCGTCAAACTAATGAGATCACCGTTCGCACGGAGCATAAGACCACCCAGCGATGCTCCTGCCACCTTTGTCACACTGGCCAGCGCACTTTCGGGCAACGCCTGATCGAAAGTGACCCAGAACACTGGCACCCACCTGGCGATCGAAATCGACCACAGGATCTTTCTCTAGCTCAATATACTCCCAAAACGCAGCTTGGACCTCCAACGCAGATAAATAATACAAAGTTGCGCCCTTCTCGAAGCTGCAGCGAACGCGCGCCCGACACAGACGATACCAACTCTGCAGCCCCATGTAATCGGGCTCCCGGCTATTGTCCTTCCTTCAACTTCTTGCTGACTTTCGTGAGCCATTCAAGGCGCCCGTAGAGGTGGTGGGCTCCAGCATCGCACTAGGTAGGGTTCCGAGCTGCGAAAGCTGCATCTACCTGTTGCGAGAACGACGACCGCGATCAACGCAAGTGACAGCTGTTGACGGCCCATGTTGGCCGCTTTTTGCTGCTTTGCACTTCGCCTTTAAATCGCTGATCCTGGGACAGAAAATTGTACTGTGCTTGCGATCGAAGCACAATATTCATCAAGCGCTACTTGGCCGCCACGTGCTGTGCTTTAAAGCCCTTTGGATCTCAGCCCAACCCAGCAACATGCTGCCTTGATCAAGGAGCGCGCTTATACCAAACTGTCGTTAAATTCTTTTAAAGTTGCAAGCAAAGCAGTGTGCTTCTTTGGAACATACAGTGAGATGCCCCCTCCGACGCACAAGTCCTGGAGCGCATCAAGAAAGGTCGATGACTTCATGCGAAAGCCCTGTTTCGTGAGTTACAGGACATAGACCTCAGAGCTTCCCCAATGTCGGAGTTTTTGTTCCAGAATCTCGACGAGCTTGAACCGCTAGCCAAGCAAGTGCTGCCCAAGACGGTATGTCGTACCCCATCACTGCTTAACCAATCCCTACCTCTTACATGCAGATATATTGCTATCAATGATATCATTGCGAACGAGGCAACATTACAAGAGCGAGGAACAGATTACACCCGACAATAGATCAGGCTTGAGCCAGCTAGCCCTAGCTCATGCCCAAGTGTTCTCAGACACACAGGACAAAAACCGCTGCTGCGCAGGTGTTTGGCTACTATGCCAGCGGCAGCGAAACGGAGTCAACGCTGAGGGATAACCGGACAGTGTACAGCCGCTACCGCCTGATGCCCAGGATGATGGTTGATGTGTCCAATGTTGACACCACCTGCACGCTGCTCGGTGAGATACCATTCTCCGCTGCTCACTTTAACATGTACAGATGTTGCTGCATGCATAAAAAATTCTGTTGCTTTCTCTCGGGTTGACGAGATCTTTCTAAGGTGCATGCCTTGCAGATTTTCTGTTCTCTGCATGCTGGCAGCATGTCGCATGCATGGAGCAAAGCAAGAAAACTGCAGACATGCGGCAGTTGTAATCGCATTGCGCTGTATCTGTGTGCGCAGGTCGGGAGTTAGCATATCCGGTGCTGATTGCGCCGATGGCGATGCAGTGCATGGCCCACCCGGATGGCGAACTGGCAGTGTCCAGGGCAGCTGCTGCAGAGGGCATTCCCATGGTGAGCAATATTCTGCCCATGTGCATCACTAATCATGCCACAGAAATGCCTCATTCCAGCAGTATGCTCATGGAGTGAAGACCAACCCACAATGTAGTTCCAGATTGGCGGTCTGGCCTCATGAACATTGATAGCCAGATTGCAGGGCCGGCAGATTGCAGAGCGTTTTTGCACACCCGTGATTGCCTTACCCTCAATAGTAGTATGTACAATGTGTAGCTAAGGAAATCAGCACATGAGGCACTGATCAGCCTGCTTTGCAACAGGGCAGGTCCAGTCAACCATGGGCACGGTGGGTCTAGCGGACGTGCGCCAGGCTGGCGCCGGGGGGGCCCTCATGTTCTTCCAGCTGTACGTCTTCAAGAACCGCGCCTTCGTGCGACAGCTCGTGCAGCGTAAGCCGCTTTGTCGCTGCCAGTCATACCCAAAGACAGCTGAGCCAAACAATGCTGCATTTTTAAATCAATTCGTGGGTAGCTGTTGTTCCAAAAGCAAAACAGCGCCTGCCAACTTTCACTGCAGTGCACGTCCTTGTCACAATAAGAAAAACTGTGTCTGATACTTGAGGGGCCATTGCTGGTTGCCCAAGATCTTCTTATTTCTGGGGTGCTCCTAGTGATGCCATTTGTTGCATTCTCGTAGACGCGGAGCGCTCGGGCTACAATGGTCTGATGGTGACTGTGGATGCGCCATTCCTGGGGAAACGCGAAGCCGATGAGCGCAACAAGTGAGCGCTTCTCTTTGTGCACTCTTGCTGCGTTCCTCCTTTTTTCATGCTTCTCATACCTTCTGGTGCTTTGACCTCAGAACCTGCATCAATGCCGGGGCATTTGCAAAAATTTGATAATCAATGAGGCATCTCTCATAAGTTGAGAGGCGCAGCATGCACACTTCTGCCCATCCTGGCCTCATGAGTGGGGAGAACCGGTGCTCACATCAGGAAATGTGCATGCCTCTGATTGCATCAAATGATTACCGAAGAGGATTTGCTCAGAATAGAAACTGATAAATCGCTTTCCTTGCGCAGCTTCAAACTGCCGGACGGTCTGCGGCTGGCGAACCTTGAGGGGCTGGGTGCCAATCTAGGCGAGGAGACGGGCTCGAATTCAAATTTCAATCCTGGTGATGCCAATTCAGTCGACGGGGCAGCCGCCAGAGATGCGGCAGTCCACGATGCCGGCGAAGGCTCCGGAGTGTCGAAGCATTTCAGCGACAACATTGACGCCAGCCTCACCTGGGCATTTGTTGCCTGGCTTCGCAGCGTCACATCCCTGCCCATCTTTGTCAAGGTGACTCTGAACTGTTGCTCTGATTCTGAACTGTTGCTTTCACAACTGCGCCACTTGCAATTTCTGCCATTCTGGAACTTGTCCCAGAAGCCAGCAAGCAGAAGGCCTTCATGAGATCACACTGCTGAGCAAAGGAGTTCAGAATGTCCACGTTCTGTTGGGCGTTGTTTCAAAGCATCGCATCCCCTCTTTGCAGATTTGGCACACCTTTTGTTGCCGGCCGGTAGGTTGAAGAATTGCTCCTTGAGATTGCAGCTGTCAATAGGGTGGAAGGACGGGACTTGCTTCACCAAGGTTGTGGCTGTTTGGGAAAATTGCGGTGCGCATGCATATGCAGGGCATTCTGTCGGCGGCGGATGCGGAGAGGGCGGTGGATGCGGGGGTGGATGGCATAGTGGTTAGTAACCACGGCGGCCGCCAGCTGGACACCGCCCCGGCCAGCCTGGACGCGCTGCCGGCAGTGGCGACCGCGGTCGGCAAAAGGGTCCCCGTGCTGATGGACGGGGGAATACGCCGAGGCACCGACATCATCAAGGTGTGCGCATATCTAGCTTTTTATCTGCGTAGGTGGATACTATGCCGGGAGGCTCAAATAAGCCACCCAGGGCTCGTGTGTGGCAACTGGCCTCTCGAGGACGTCGCCTGAATATTCCATGATAATTCCATCTCCAGCAAAGGAGAGGTTTTATTGTCCCTGGGTGTCTGATGTCCTCATGCACTTGCTAGTTTTAAACATACGGCACTGGCGTTATTTTGGTGCTACGGTCGTGCGCAGGCTTTCAACTGTCCGCATCTGACACGCCAAGTAGAGCATTGCTGAGATTGACTTACATCTGCCGGGTTGTTGCAGGCGTTGGCGCTGGGAGCGGATGCGGTTCTGCTGGGCAGGCCAGTGCTGTGGGGCCTGGCCCTGGGCGGGCAGCAAGGCGTGCAGAAGGTGAAGAGTTTTACCTCCTTTGAGCGTCTCACAAAGTGGGCGTAAACAAGTACAGGAAAAAAAAACCGCCATTTCCCCCTTTTTTGTCCTTGTAATATAGCGACGCTAATGACGCAATGCAGCAGATGCACAAGAAATGCTGCGACCGTAGGGTGCAACACCTGAATTCAGTACGGTTTTTTCACTTATTCTGTGTGTAGTCTATGGAATTGTGCGGGCGACTAAGCTGCGGGCCGAAACAGCACATGCCATCCTGGTGTCTGCTCTGCTGCCCTGACAGTAGCTGCCTGGCAATGACAGGTACTGGAGACACTGAGAAAGGAGCTGCGGCTGAGCATGGCACTTATGGGCTGCCCATCGCTGGCGCACCTGAACAGGCGCATGGTGCTGGCTCCCTGGGAGCATCCCAGCGCACGTCTGTAAACACTCATAAAGTTACTGCAACCACAGGATTTTCTATTGATAGAAGCCAATGCGTAGGCGCGCGTGAGGCGTGGTAGCATGAGCTTATCAGGTCCATGGGTCCCCAGGTCTCAAATTCACCATCCAAAGCCCGGCTCAATTGTACGTGTTCTTTTGTGAGGGGTCTGTGCTTCATGCGTGTCTTGTGTCGGATCGTTGTCGGGAAAGTCTCTTGGAAAAATATTTTGAAGGGTTGCACAACTGATTGCCCTCCAATAGCTATACAAAGTTGTAACTTACAACATGTAACATGTCCATCGCGCATACAGCCCATTTGAACTTGGCCAACAAATGAGTAAAGGAGAAGCGCAGTCGAGCAAGTGCTTGCCAAAATGTCAAAGTACGGATACATGTACAGTAGATGGCGCATTATCATGATCATGATGTATTCCATTACAGTCAACTATTTTTCTTCGATAGTCTGTACGAAAGAGGTAAATCTTCGCTATGTGCGCGCCGAATATGTGAGATCCCCCACTGATGAATCTACTCTTGCGCTCGTCCCCAGTAAGCTACATACAGGCATGCATTAATCCTCACCGCAATGTCTTCACCACAAATCACACCAGACCCTGGTTGCTGGAAACTAAGTCAAAGCAGGACTATGGCACAATCAACCCATTTACTCCAGAAGTCATCAAGTGCAACAGGCACAAATTCCCCTGCACACTCTTCACACGAGCCATGTTCAGCGTCACAAAACCTCTCCACATTTTGACAGCAGCCAGACAACGGAAGACTTGTTGCATGCCGAAGTACACTATTCAAGCACCTTCTTCCACAAGAATACTCACAAACGTCTTGATCCCACGAAGCAGCCATTGATCTTCACAATAGACCATCATCGTATTTAAATTTGCAGCCATCAGACACCCGCCAATTCAGACATGTTCACAAGCCGTGCATGCCCCGCGGCTACTTTCCCCTGGCGAGCGCGAACCCCGGCTTCACGCCCCTCTTCTTGAGGGGTGCGAATGCGAACGCAACCGCCAGCGGTGCAGTCTCAAGCGTGCGCGGCTCCTCAACGATCCCTCCTGTGACAGAAGGGAACGCCGCAGTGCTGCGCCTGGGAGCCGCGGTCTCTAGCAGCAGCCGCGGTTGTGCGCGCGTCGTTGCTGCCGCCAGGGCCGCCCGCTTCTCCATCTGCACGACATATGAAAATTCAATTCATCTTTTGCATGCGCCACGCAGCCAAATCCTGATGAGATCCTGGTTCTTGACCACTTCAAGCCAAGGGAGGATGCAGACATGAAGACCGAGCGAGCGCCAAGGAAGATAGACACGCTGCCTTGCGAGTGTACCAGAGCGTCCCACTTTAATACTTGTCGTGATGCACATCCTTCACACCAACTCCAAGTCAACCCTGGTTGTGCTACTATCGTCGATGGGTGCTGTCAGTCTGAGTCTAATCGTCATAGGAGATCCGATTACAGATGATTGCAAATTCTGAAATGACATCATCCAGCACCTTCTAGGTCTGCACTGGAATTGACAAGCCAGCCCAATCAAGCATTGGAGCCTTGCCCTTTGCAGCAGCATGCAGACAGAACCCTCCTGTTCTAATAAACTTCAATATCTGCACGCAGAGAAACAGCTGAAACCTGGCCTTGACACATTGCAGAGGGGATGCGCACCAGGGCCTTGCGCTGCTTGAAGGTGGAGCGCAGCGCCTCGAAGAAGCAGAAGAACACCGCCGAGTTGATGCCGTTGCTCAGCGCGCGCGGGCCAACTCCCCTGTGCGACACATCAAATACCCCTTGAGCCGCTGCACCAGAGTAATCAGTCCCCTCTACACTGCAATTGCCCACCTCTTGGTGGCTGCTTGGAGCAGACAAGTTGGCTTCCAAAACAGACACACTCGACACATGCAGCGCGTGGCGGTTTCCCTTCCTGCGCTCGATCAAGTGAGCTTTACTGAGGCTTGCACAAGCAAACACATTCGGGGCTGATGCAGGGTGGTTTCTCCAAGAAGGCTGCCATGAAGGCCCAAGCCTGACCTACAGTAGTAGGCTGGGCTTCCAGAAGACCGCAGTATGCATGCGGCAAGCCACATTTCCCCCTCGATGATTTCACACATGCAGCTTTGTATCTCACGAAATTGATTGGGTGGTTGATGCCTGCAGCACTCATCAAGGGAGCTCAGACGGGGCAGGCTGACCTGAAGAAGTGGGAGGGGCCGCCCTGTGCGAGGATGGTGCGAGCGGAGGAGGCCATAGTGGGGCGGCTGGCGGCCGTGCACATCATGTTTGTCTTGATCACGTCCAGCGGCGTTGTGGCAGCGGCGGCAAACGCGCCCGCAGCCGCGCCCATCGCGAAATCCTCCTGCGCTCACGGACAGATGTGCATCAAGCCTCTGCAAGAATGAGTGGAAACATGCTTGTGGGTTCTGCTGCCTCTCGACAAATACCAGGACTGATCATTGCCCGTGAGCTATCCTCTTGCTATTTTGATTTTGCCTACGACCCGTGAAGCTGCTGATCTGTCTGTGCCACCCGACCAACACCAAGCTAATGTGTGACCCCTACAAGGCCCTTAGCACGTAGTGATCCACATTGGCTTGATAGCAGAGCGGCACAGAAAAACATCCCCGCTCTTCCAGCATGAACCTACTCTCGCTTCGCACAAGACTGGCGTCTGATGGAGCATGCCAGCCACGCCAGCATGTTGGAAGAATCAGTAAACAGGAGATTAAGCGCTCCCATTGAATCCTGCAGCTGTTGAAAGAGGTCCAGCAGCCATTCATGAGCTGCATATAACGAATGTGAGCGATCCATTCCCATCTGCCGAGCATGAAGTGGCACACCTGCGCGTTGGCGGTGCGGCCGCCGTTGGCCCGTCGGTGCAGGGAGCGCAGGGACTCGTAGGCGGCAAACTTGAAGGCCATGTCCGGGACGTCCTCTAGCAGCGTGGGCAGGTACCCGGTGAAAAGCCCCCGCACACCCGCCGCGTCAATGATCGCCCGCGATGCCGCAAACACGTTCGGGTACACGCCGGCCTGCGCCACGATGCACGCTCAGCCATGAGTAAAGGTGGCTGGGCCCAAATCTGACTGTCACCACAAATAGGAGTTCAACATGCACAGAAAGTGTATTGGGGGATTATCCCAGTGTCCATTGTACGCAAGGCAATCTACCGACTCAGCTGGCCAGGCCCTCTCAAATACCCTAGGAGATGATAAATCCCAGGCGGTATTGAGACGGGTTGTGGAACCTGAGCTAAACGATCTTACATGCTTTGTAGAGACAGGAAAATTCCACCAGAAGCTCAGCAAACAGAGTGCAAGAGACAGCATACTAGGCCAAAAACAAGAAGGGTCCTCACCTGGACGCTGCGGATGCAGACGGCGAGCGGCACTTTGACGACGGACCCCCCGGCGGCGGCGATCCCCCCGGCGACAAAGGCAATGCCGCCGGGCGACAGGTCGGTGCGGCGGGACAGCACGTTGCAGGCCGCGCCATAGAACGCAAAGTAGGTCCCAATGTATATTCCTGCGCCGCTGGCCGCGCCCACAACTCCCTTGTATAGGCTGGCCACCCTCGGCAGCATGCGCTTGACCGCCTTGCCCGCTGTGGCGCCTGGCGCATGCAGGAGCATTTGATCAGCACAGGCCGGGGGAACTCACTACTCTTTTTATTCTTTTCGTGGCAGTGCATACGGTACTGCTTCCTCTCTTGCGGTAAACAACAGAGGGCTCACAGATGCCTCCCGTGCCACCAGCCGCACGGCAGCCTGCTAATAGCAGCTGAAATAATCTTGAGCGCTCCGCGATTTTGATGGCTTCCCCAAGCAGAAGAGCGCTATGTCACTGAGCAGATGACCCTCTTTTGACACTTTTTGCAAAGGAACTCTCAGCGTGTGAAGAGGAGGCCACACCTGGGGGCGGCACCAGCTTGGCGTACTTGGAAAGGCCGCCCTCGGCCTGCATGCGCACTTTGAGGGTGTCCAGAGGGTGGATTGTCCCTTGGCTGGCCGCGCGTGCGACCGCCCCCGCCAGAATGTCGCTTGCCGGCTTGGTGTCCACCTGCGGGCATAAATCGCCCATCAGCTCTGCTCAACATGCACCTTGTGTGCAGGTTGTCTACGCTCCTCACACCGTCGAATCAGGAGCCCTCACAACACAAGGCGCATGTGTGATAGCATGCACAACACTTGCCTAACCTGCGAGACGCACTTCAAGCCCTGCCAGTGGACTAGGCACTGCAATGGCATTGGAGACAATTAAAGTCCCACAAAAAGGCACACAGGACATTTGCAGACAATGTCTGTATTGACAGCATCAAGGCACACCTTGGGCTTGTGCGGTGGCGGGGAGTAGCCGGCGCTGGGCTTGCTCATGACGCCCTCGGACAGAGAGGCACTCGCAGATGCGAACGGGCGGCGGCCGCGGCCGCGCGCGCCAGACTTGGTGGCCTCATCCCGGGATTGAATTGGCTCAAATTCGAATGAGCAGCTGGGACTCCAGCGCTCGGATCTTGTGGCTCTTGCTGTGGTGATCATGGCTGCAATGAATCGACTCGGATGCTCTCGCTAACCTTTTCCTGGCTATCCTCTCCTTGTGTACAGGCTCTGCTCTGATGTTAAAAAATGCTCTCCTTCTACTAATCCGGGAAGTCTCTTCTCAGCTGGGAAATCAAATGGCTCTCTGTCTGAACACTCGCTCCCTCTCCTTGGGCTGGGGAGACAGCGCTCAGTCCGACCAAGCCTTGATTCCTGTGAAAGGGGCTGGGATCCCCTTTAGTGCCTGCGCAACAGCAAGAGCCATCAGCCATGTGATCTGGAAGTGGTGGACTATGCACTGCCCTCGCACAGTACCATTATGCTGATTTTGGTGCATGGAATTAACACCATAGCTGGAGAAACAGCGAAGAGGAAATTGCTGCAGGTGAAAGGCAGCAGGCAGCCAGGAACGATTGAATGCTGGACACACAAGCTTCAACGAAACATTGCAAAAGCCCGTACGCACCAGAAGTGAGCTAAGCGTGGCAGGTCGATCCTCTAGATATTCAGGTAAAGATGCTTGCAGGATCCTCTGAAAGCAGAGCCAGTTAATCTGCTGCGCCTCGTAGCCAACGCGCAAGTCCAAGCTAGTGTCCGGGATGAGGTCGTAGCTGTCTGATGGAAGCGTGTGCTTCAAGTTTTCCTGCAAAGCAGGCATCATGGGATATTCAGCCTCCTGCCCAATATAGGGCAGTGGGCTCTCGCTAACTCCCCACAGCCCTCACATCGCCACCATCCAAGACGAAGATTTGAAAAAACATTGGTGCCATCGACCCAGTCGCTAAGATGCCAAATAACGCCACGGATGCTAAAAGTGACAACGGTCTTCAGACGGATCGTGCTTTAGCGCAAGGAACGGGACGCACGGTCTCGCGAATGATGTAGCCCGCGTCCTCGGGCCGTGCGGAAGTGGCGGCACAGCTAGACAGCAGGCAAGTCGTCCACAGGAGCACCTGGAGCAGCAAAGCTCCTTGGGCACGAGGCCAAACCCTCCGTCCATTTCCTCGGCACAAACCAGGCCTGGAGAAGCGGAGACTTGGGCGGAACGCACCTCTAGGTAGCAGATGGCGAGGATGGAGTAATACACCTTCTGGTTCTTGCTTTTCATGGAAGTGTATTATTGCTCAACATTTAGAAGCTCTGCCAGTTGTCACTCTGGGCTCACAACCAGCAGCACTCGGGTCCCAGGACGCAGGCTCACGAGTCAGCTCTGTGCAGCAATTCACCAAAGTATGCAAGCCGGGGGCGCCTTGTCAGCTTTTGGGCAACAAAAATCTCGATGCAGCTGAAGGAGGGGGCGCTGAGAGTGGAAGCGGGAAGACCCCAAACAACGCCGGCGGACAGATGGCACCTCCGAAGAAGGTGCCTGATCTGGTGCCATGTAGCCTGCAGTCTGACCCAATGAGATCCTGGGTAGGTCAGGATTTTGGGCAGCTGTGCATTATTAGGTGCAAGCCTGCAGATGTATTTGTGCTGTCGCCACGCTATGCTTCCTGGCTAGACTGCCAACCGCAGGGCTTGCAGATGTGCAAGAGGCCTCTTGGGCCGGCCTAGGGCTTCGCTATCGTTTTGGCTCGCAAATTAGTGAGATGCCATGCTGACAAATCCGCAGATTAAGCAACATTGAGCTTGGAAAACAATGGTGCACAGTGACACAAAGATAATCCACAAAGAATTCAGCGCAGAAAGAACCAAGCTATAGCTGATTATGATGCAAGAAACTCTGTATACCTTCAAATCAATTGGCGCAGCGCTGCAGGCACTCAAGCTTGTAGCTGCCCTGCTTTTCGAGACACCACAGACATCAACATGCATTAAAGCTTCTACACTGATTCTTTTGCATCTGCAGGTCAACCAAAGGCATTTCTCTCCGCTTGTGACGACGCCCTCTCTCGCACCTGCTTCCGCCGCCCTCCAACAAGGAAAAATGTTCATGGAATTGTTTCCTGCGTAAATTCCATTCAGAGGCCCACACTTGCAAGCGTATGACCCCGCTCAAGCCCTCTTACAAAGGGCAGAGATTGATACAATCTGATTGCGCCTTTGCAAAGCACACACTTGCGCAATGCAGAAGATGACACGCCCCTCAGGCTCTCTTGCGCAGGCGCCTGCGGCCCTCAATGACGCGCGTGGTCGGCCGCTCATCGTTGTCCGACTCGCTGCTGTCGTCGCTGGTGTCAGCGGCGGCTGCGCGCCCCCTCCGGGCAGCTTCCAGGTGGTGCAGGGCTGCGCGTGTCTTACGCGGCGGTGCCTCCTCCTCCGAGCCGCCCTGGTCGTCCGCCAACACTGCACAGGGCAGAGGACGTGTCATCGGCCGCATTTCGAAAAATCAGAACAAACCTTGCAAAACTCTTCCGAGGCCATCCCCATGAGGTCAGCCCCCAAGTGAAGTCTGCTGTCATAGGTGCAGCACTTTCAGAGCTGCTGTAGCCACAGGTCTTCGGAAAACAGCCCCAGACAAAGCCTCTTGATTGCAATCGGTGTTCAGTGAAGACTGAAAGTTATAATTTATCGGGTCAGCATCTACGCGCACCGGCTCTGGCGCCCCTGGTGCGCCGGTAGGGGTCCACTGGACCCTCCCTTGCAGCGTGCCTGGCCCTCCGCCTCCGGGGGGGATCGCTGTCGCTGTCCTCCTGCCAGCAGCGCGCGCACAGCGTTAAAGAAGCTGCATTCAACGTGGGCACCGATCCTGAGGTCTGCTCATGGGCTCTGATGAGTTTGTCTGTCATGCAACGAGGTCACAGAACAGCGCGGCCTGGTCTCTAGTCCTGAATGCATTTGTGACAAGTAGTCAAAACAAGTTAACTTCCTAGGGACACATTAGTGAAAGTCCCTGTGGCCCCGAGTGGCGGGAGGCAGTACAAGTACTGAGCACCGTGCCCACGCTTGATCGGGTCTTGCTTGGATCTGGCGAGTCCATCAAGGGGTGGAACACATGGCAGCATGAACTCGCACTTTGCCACTGGCAGCAAGCGCGTGTAATACAGTAGACAACAATGACAAGAGGGAATTTCACCTCGCTGCTGGCGTCGATGACGGCTGCGGCGGAGCGGGTGGAGCGGCGGGCGCGGTCGCTGGCGGCTGCCAGGCGGCTGGCGCGGTCCGAGCGCCGGGATGACCTCGCATTCTCCTCCGCCTGCAGCTTCCTTGCCAGCTCCTCGTCCGCCAGCTCCCCTGCGCATGCGTCGGGGGTTGCGGGTTTTAGAGATGCATCCCCCTGACTGAAAACTTGGCCTACAGCCAAGGGCACCCTAGGCAAGCCGCCTCCAGAGCACAGCCCATCTGCAAAGCATTTTGTGGAGCTGTGGATGAAAAAGCCAAGCAACTGTAAGGCATTTAGAATTTACTTGCAGAAACCTTCACACGGAGCAGGTAGAACAGGTGATGCTGAAAGAAACACATGTTGGCAGGGCCGCACGTCCAGTGGGCCGGTGGGAAGTGCGCTTGCGCGCGGCTGCGCGCGGCGCGTCCGCCTCGGATTCGTCGGTACCCACGGTGTCGGCCGCCTGTAGCCGCGCGACGGCCCCGGCCGGCCGGCCGCGTTCGCGCAGCGCGCGGCCGTGCCGGGCCGGCGCGGCGGCGGCCTCTCTCGGCGCGGCGGCAGCCGCGGCTCCGCCGCCGCCACGCTTCAGTGCGCTCTTTAGCGCCAGCAGCCGCAGACGCACCGCCGGTATTGTGCCTGTTCAGGCACAACCTGTCAATCACTTCTCCATTCGTGACCTCAAAAGGGTTCTGCAGCACCGCTAGCATATTCCTCTTCACGCATAATCAGTCAAAGTCTCCTCCAATCGCGACCTGGGACAGAGTCAATTAGTCCAAGCAGATCTGCCTTCCTGCCTGGAGGCCTGGTTTGACAGCGTGCATTACCTGCCAGGTCTGGGTTGGGAGCAGGGAAGGCCCACAGCAGCCAGAAGGGCTTCAGCCTCTCCGGCTTAAGTGCGCTCTCCAGCACGAGCAGCGCCGCCATGATCTGCAATGAGCAGAAGTCTCGTCAGGGTATGTAAATGGCTAGTGCCGCAGAATGTGTCCAAAGTAATGGATCCAAAGTTCTCGTTGGACGAGCATCCCCTTAATCCATTGGGAGAATACGTGTTTCACATGGTAACCTCGATATTTGGGTAAACGACCAGTCAGAATGGATGAACCTAAGCAGATGCCATTTCGCATTTTTGTGATATAAAGAACTTTGGTAGATCAGTTGAAAACCCACCTCTGGCGGCTGGGTGGTAGTTTCCAGGAGGGCGCGCCACCGCCGCCTGCGGTCATATGGCCAAGTGGGCCCCCCTGTGTCCAGTGCATCCGACGCCGGCCCCTCCTCGAACGCCAATATCTCCCCCGCCAGCTTGCGCAGATCCGCTGCAGCCAATATGAATGCCGTCACTCAAGTATTAAATGTTTCAGGCTTGTGTGCATTAATGTGACTAGCAAGGGGCACACAAATTGCAGGACGAAGCACCACCTAAAAAGCAAAATGGTTCCTTTATTTCCTTGAATATCTGTCTATGTCTGACTGCGGTGCACTTGTAGTCTTGTCTTGCACCAAGGCTCACCTGTGCGTGGGTCTAGCGGTTTGGTGTCTGCAACAGGCTCTGCCTTGCTGGCAACTGCTGTGACTTCGGCACGGCCATCTATCTCCATGGGTTCCCCTGGATGGACAAATAACTTGCTCACTATCTGCAACCTTTACCTGCCAAACAGAGTCAAATATTGAAAGAGTTTGGACAGCATGCAGCAAGCAGGTCTGCGCCAAAGCTGTCTAAGAGTGCCGCGCAAGTGCACCTGTGTTTTCGGGCATCTGCGCCTCGCTGGCAGGGGCGATCCCCTGGGCTGCTGACTCAGCGATGACCTGGCGCGGCTCGGCAGCTTCCTCTGGTGCAGCAGCTGCCTGGTTGGTCCCCGGCTTCTGGTCTGCAGCCGCTGCCGCGCTGGGTTTGGTCACAGGCTCCTCGTCCTTTGGCGCTGCAGGAGCTTCTTGCTGCTCTGGCTTCGGCTCGGCCTCGGCTGACTTGGCCGCTGCTTCCTTGGTGGGTGCTGGCGCAGGTTCTGCCAGTGTTGGCCGCACCCTTTGCAGGGCCTGCAAGACATGCCATATAACACAGTGAAAGACTACGGTATATCACACATTTTCCACACACACCAAATGTTGCATCCCTGCTGTGATGCAATATCACTGAGAGTTCCTGTCTTTGCCGATTGATGGAAGTACTCGCAATTGCTGTCTTTGTAATGGAAGCATGGAAGAGAAAAGGAACAAACTCATGCACCATTTTCGTCCGGGAAACAAGGTTCTGTTACTTTCCAACCGTACTGGACATATGCCGACACCTGCCCAACAAGATTTGAAGTACAGGGAGAACCCAAGGCCCACCCGTCTGAGGGCGTTCTCACGCAGGCCCACAGGGTTCAGGAAGGCCAGCAGCGCATCAACAGCGGCGCCCCCGGTGTAGCAACCCCATGTTGCATTATCGCCCCCGGGCGCCTGTTCAGGCTCGGCAGCGCCTGACGCATGCACATCGTCCCTCGGCGACGCGCCAGAGAGGCTCCTCTCCACATACACCGTCCCTGCACAGGCAGCCAGTCTCCTTGCAATGCTTCTCCGACGTTGTGGCAGGGGTGATCCGCCAAAGAGGAACCCCTTACTGCATCATTCATTTGAGGCGGCAAGTGGTCGCCCACGTGGACCAACCTCACAAGATTGATGCCCCTCTTCTTGAAATCTTCTTCAAGTCATGAAGTTGTACGGCTCATGTCTACTTCCTTTACCACACTGACAGCTTTCTGCCCTCAAACACGGCAGCAGCGGGTCTGCGGCCAAGAAGTTGAAATGGAAATTAACATAAAGCATGGGCCGCCGCGCGCACCGCCCTTGTTGTCGTCCCATCCACCGAGCAGCCAGTAGCGGTTCCAGTGCCGGTCAAAGCCGAGCGCCTCGCAGCGCGACCGGCCGACCGTCTCCAGCTCCTCCAATATCTCCCTCTCTCGCTGCGCGTCCCTGGCAGCCTCCGCCAGCTCAGCCTCCCTCGCCCGCGTCCTGTTTTGGCACCCACATGGGTTTCTTGAAACAGACCTCATATGCGTTCGGTCAACGGACTCTGCATGTTTTTGCTAATAGACCATGCAAGCCGACACACTGCCCTTTCCCTCACTACCGGTACTTGTCCTTCTGACAGGCCGATGGTCCCTAACATCTAGGAAATTGGTCAAGTAAGGGTCTGCATTGCACAAGGGACAGGTTCTCCTGGACCAAAGGGGGTTCATTCCATGACACACAAACTCCTCATCCAGGCGCCTCAAACTGCTTGCTGCTTGCATGTTTTATCCTTTGTTACATATTGAGCGTGGAGATAAAAAAATCACATCTCGACATTACTGTCCACAAGCAGAGTCCTAACTCATCTATAGCAAGTGGATGCCAGTCGGGTGAAGCAGAAAGCTCACATCTTGACGCTGTCGTCCACGAGCAGTGCAGCTGGAATGTCCTCATTTTTGGCCTCCTTGCCAGAGGCGTTCCCTTTGGTGGCGCCCTTCTTGGCCTCTGCCGCCTCGTGCTGCGCCCTCTCCGCCTTGTCACGCTCGTCCCGCTCATGTGCCTCCCTACAACACAGTACGAGTGGTTCTCATCTTGTAGGGGAAATATCATTCATTATTCCCCCCTTTATCAGGTAGAGATATCAGAGGTGTATCAGGGATGTCTCAGGAGGCAGTGCCACATCCTTGTGAGTTGCCCTGCCACGTCTGCCTTCCAGCTCCCGCCTCAGACCTCCTGCACCGGCACTCTGGGGTACATTCCCTCATCAGAGGTCTTGTGAGCCGAAAGTGTGTCACGTATTTCTGCCTTCGATGTACCTTTTTTGGAGCTCTCATCTCAATTGGTTGGCAGATCTTTTGATTCACGGGCCATTTCCGGTGGGATCTACGCCATGTGGCTGAATACCAGACTAGCATCAGCCGAACAGCATCAATACCCCATCACCGTGCTTGCTACCGGTCTGGCATGGATGTCTACCGGGAGCTTGTGCCCTGCATGCCACGGCCTGCTAGACACACCTGCGGATTTTGATGCGCACGTCGTTGAGCTCACGGCGCAGAGCCTTCTTTCTGTCGGCGTCCTCCTCCAGCTCGTCCCTGATCAGCGCACTGGCGCTGGCCAGGCTCAGCAGCAGCCGGGCCACCTCCACCCGCTGCACCTGCGCACACCAGCAGACATGTACTTTATTCTTTTGGGTGATTCTGCATGGGGATTTTCCCGCGAGGCAGCCCATGCTTTTGTCCCTGACGACCGCTCTGCTCTGGTGTCTGCACCTCTCTTCCTTCTGATTATCAACGCAGCATAAAAAGATGATTCTTATACCAAATACAGACATTAACATGTATGCTTTCCTGCTTGATATTATGCTGCCGGGTCTGACAGCAGGCAAAGCCCAGTGTCTGGCTGCGCTGACGTCAAACCAGAGATACCACTCAATCCCGGCAATTCCCGTCAACACCGCGCTATCAGCCGTCAGCAATGAGTGAGCAGCTCATCACCAACTGCGGGTGCTGGACCTGGATTACATCTCCTTTATAAACACTCGACACCTCAAAACTTTGCAAGTTTGAATGCAAGAAGGCGCGCACCGGGGTCAGGTCAGCATATTCTGTCGTGCCCAGAAGCTCGGCAGCTTTCTGGAACTCGCTGCTCTGCACGGCTGGGTGCGGTGGCGGCACCATCTCTGCTGCGCTGCCCGGCTTCTGCCCGGCTTCACTGCTCGCCCTGACACATGCCGGGCAGAACCATTCACCTGCACACCCGGCACTTCATTTCACGAGCAGTCTAAAGAGTCATGCACCAGTGCTGCTCAAGGTCATGCAACTGCACATTTATCTACAGATTCGAGGATGTTCACATATCAGCACCGACTCGGCCGTCAGGGCAGCGGGACCGGACATGCGTGTCGGCATTCAGAGATTCCGGTGCATATCCTCTGACATTGAGCGGGAGGGAAGCGTTGCAGCAGGGGATGGGCCTCCCCAGTTCACAAGCCACGCAAAGCAGGGGTCACAGGAGTCTACAACACCCCAAAATGCAGTAGAGAAGGGCGCAACATGATTGAGAGATTTTTATGAGGGCGGACTCTCTGTAAAGGGCAGGGTGAACCTCTCCCAATTGGCGGGAGCTTATCGGGAGCACATCAGAGGAGGTATAAGAACAGCACCGCTGGAAGACCAGTGGAGAGCATCCTCTCGGAAGAATACTTCCTTACAAGACTTGCGACCACCTACATACGTCTGACACCCCCTTGCCCGAAAAGGGTAATGTCCGCACGCACCGGAGGGGATGTCTGGCAGGGGCGGCACGACGCAGTAGTGGTGGAATTCTAGGTCGCAGCCGTCGCACAGCAGTATGTTGCGGTGGTCATCGTTGGACCAGCACGCGGCGCAGCCCTCCCACGGCACAAACGGCCTGGCACAGTAAACTCTCATCTTCAGATTACCAGATGCATTGCAGATCTCGACCTGAAGATGCCTGAAGAGACCTTTGAGCGGTTTGCTTGCAATCCACCTGGCGCATTGACCATCACTCTGCCAACACCCTGGACTATGATTGGCCAACAGAAAACTTTTTAATTTTCTTTGTTGGGAACATTCCGCGCTGATGCACAAGAAGACATGCAACATTCTCTTATGACTCATCCGCCGACTCTGATGAGGAATGGTAATCTTCCCATATCAGACTACGAAGGGAGAATTGGGAATGCGTGTTCTGTGAGGCACCTGCTGAGGTCGTCCACAATTGTGCGCTCCCGTCGATCCTCATCAGACGCCTCTGGAGCCTCCTCGGCATCGCCTGCCTTGCCCTTGGCCTGGAAGCGACAAGAGACCACTCTCAGCAACAGTTGATTTTCCTGTAGTACCTTATCCAAAATGCGATATGCTGAGCAGCTCAAAGCTTGCCAACTTCAATAGGCACCGCCAATATAGAATCTGTACAAAACCAGATATATACAAGTCTACCTCATAGTGTTACAGCCAGACATGTTTTGAAGGAAGGACGAGCCTCTTCAGAAACAAAATTGCAATAGATCTGTTCTTGCCGCAGACGATCATCAGTGCCTTAATCTGCAACAGGGGTTGATGCACCTCAGCAACTCAAGCACATTGCTTACGCCACCAGAGATAAGGAAGGCGGGTGACTCACCGCTTTGTCAGCCTGCTTGCCCTTTGGACCCGGGGCGACGGCGCCCTGCTTGGAGCGGTGCTGCTCAAGGAGGGAACGCAGCGTGACCAGCGCTAGCTCCGCCACGTCAGCGCCCTTGCGCTCGGCCAGCCGCGCGGCGACTTCCAGGCCCGGCCGCTTGGCAGCCGCTCTGAAGTTGTCGAGAAGGGCTGTCACGTCCGCCGCAAAGACGTCCAGTCCCTCGTCCCCAACCGCCGTGTAGTAGCCTGCAGCCAGCAAAGAGAATCACCTCTTTCAAGGCGATTCCATGTTCAAGGGCCTGAAAGTCTTGAAGTCACGCCGACAATAACAATGGCATGTGGTCTTGCGAAAACAAGAAAAAGCATCGCTTGGCTATCGCAACTGCAGAGACCAGACAGGATGGCAGGGGGTGGAAGAGAAGTGCACTTGTCAACTTCCCTAGTGCGGGGTTGGACACCCCAACTGCTCAGACGCAACATTTGTCGGTAAGTGTCCAGAGGTAGAATGGCTGCTAAGAAGTCAGGGATACATTCTTAATGGAAGCTTGGGAGGCCAAACCTGCATCGAGGCGAGCAGCAATAAGCATGAGGTCGAGAGGCCGCGGTATTTTGGCGGCCGCGGCGGCGGCAGTGCCCTCAAAGCACAGCACCGAACCGCTGCTCTGAGCGCCAGAAGCATCCCGCGGGCCCTGCAGTAATCGCAGTCAGACAAACACCTCAATCATCCTTCAGAAGATATATTTTTACATTCTCATGTACTAGTCATGCCCAAAAATCCTAAGCTATTGTGAGCAGCCCAGAAGCTTCCTACGCCATGCGGACCAGGGTGGAGGAGGGAGTGCCACAAGGCCTCACAAATACATATCACCAAGGGGAGTAAACGAGTCTTGGCTCCTATTTCTAGTTCCCTTGGTGTCTCACACATGCAGCATTAGTACGGCAGACCATGTGAGGATGCAGCACAGAAAAATAATTGCCCAAGCCAGCTTCATTCTGCACTGTTGGGTTTGGGTCATTCAAGAGTCTTGCGCGTGTGGAAGAAGCTTTTATCATCGAGCAGGGCCCTCACAACTGAGCCGGAGCTTTGCAAACATGCCCACACTCACACAAGGCTCAAAGTACACAGCAGCAGCTGGATAGCAGCAGACCTTGATGAGGGTGATCTGCAGCAGGATGCGCCGGAGGGAACGCGTCAGATGCTCGGCCTCGGCCGCCACCAGATCCGCATCGGACTCGTGCGCCGCGCTGGCGGCCAGCAGCCGCGCTGCATGCGCGCGCGACCGGCCATCGTGCCGCGCCAGGATCGCCTGCGGGGCCTTTGTGCACGCGCCCTGCATAGCAGCCAGATCTGTTGATTTCACAGCTACATTTTGCAGGCAGCTTTTACGTCCATTTTCCGGTCCTGCAATTAACCTGTAGGCCTTTTTCTCTGATCTTCCCAGACAGAACCGCCTATGGCGCAGTTATGCACGAGCCTGCTGGCACACAGGCATTGCTAGACTGAAAACAAACATGGGATTTGCCGGTTCAAATACTTATTGATTTGGACTTTTGCCTGTGAACGAGAATTGTCATGGCATTCCATGTCCCAAGACATTGTCCTGTTCTGGCACACATTGAAACATTTCCTGATTAAAGGAGCTCTGTAGCGCACCAAAAAACAACACAGCAGGGAAACAAGGAGGGGGCTTACCAGGGGCAAAGCAGCGGGAGTGAGGCGGGGGTCAAGAGTGGACGGCCCAGCGACAAGCCCCGGCAGGATCATGGAGGGGCCGAGAGCGCCGAGAGGGCTGCTGCCGAGCGTGGGCCCCAGCGCTATGTCCAGGCCGCCGCTGCCGTCGCCGGCCGCCACCAGTTCGGCCACTCCCGCCAGCAAGAACAGCCGCCGCGCCACCTGTGCGCGCGTAGCAAAATTCCGTAGGTGACAGGGCAGTCGTAAGGGGAGAATTGCGCCTTGGAGGGAGAGTTCTCGTTCGCGCAAACAGCAGAGCAGGGCAAGAAGTGCAGCGCCTTACACGGCTTATCTAAGGCAGCTTTGAAAGCGACACTGATTGCCACTACAAGACAGGCACAAACAATATGCTCAGATGAAGGCTCCACAAAGCAGCTGATTAAGAGCAGGCAGCTTTGATCTCAGATACACCAGGTGTCGCAGAGGGAATACTTTTGGTGGGTCAAGAAAATGCATATGGGAGGGAGTGCTTGCATTAAGAAGGCCTCACCTCGACCCAGGTGTCTTCGCGGATGGAGGGCTGCGCGCCGCTGAGGGGCAGCTTGATGAGGTCAGGGTCCATCTCTCGGGCGACGTCCAGCGCTGAATCAAAGACCTCTGTTGCCACCAGCTGCACGAGCTGCATCTGCAAGCACATAACATTCCATTTCTTAGCCACGCCTGCAATCCTAGCTTGTCGCTCGCTCTTGCCCTAGCCTGCTCTTAAGGGGAATGTGGTCTCAGACGAGGACGCACGGCAACGTTCTCTGCGGCTTGCATGTCTGCTTGACAGGATCCATTGGCGTAGATCTACTGCAATCTTCCACCTTCGATGTGCATGCTTTAGGCACACCATCACTCCGTGTACATCCCTTGGAATGCACATTGCATGCAAAACGGTGCCAGAATATCCTGGCTGATAACGTGCACCACCCCACCGAATGGTCTAGCAGGAGCCAGATTGCTTTATCTTGGATCCTGGCTATCCGATGCCCGAATTTCGAATTTGAATCTTGATGATCTACCAGTGCAGAGGTGGTGATGCTCCTGGGCGCGCTGGGCGCTGCCAGGTCGGCCTCCAGCTCAGCGATGGATGGAACGCGCTCCAGACCAATCAGCTCAGAGAAGCGCCCCAGGAAGGCCCACAACTCCACCACGCCTGAATGAAGCCAAAATTACCTACAGCTTGATACTCAAACCACCATGCATTCACTTTGTTGGGGGTGTTGATGGGGATGCCAAATGCCATGAGCTTCTTGTGGTTATGAAGCTGTGCAGCTCTGACCTACCATGATAGTGGCATGCATGCTAGACGTGTATTGGTACCTCCTAGGAGACAGTCATAAACAAAGCTCTGAGTGATGTCTGGTTGCTCACAGCAACAGCATGGGAGAGTGTGCAGTCTTGATCCAGGTCATAAAGGGAGTGCAAGGGGCACACCTGAGATGGTTGAGGCAGGGAGTAATCCCTTGGCCACTGCGGCGGCAGCTGGCGGCTGCAGGTTGGCGTTGGGCAGGCGAGAATCCTCAATGTCCACCAGCCTTAGAGGCGCCTGAGTAATTGCCTCCCTGGAATGTCGCCCAGAAAACCATCTCTCAACACCTTTGGTGGTGCCAACGGATGTCTGTGTGATTTCCCTGGCTGTTGGTGACGAGATGACCTCTGGTGGGGCACCCTTACAGAATACTGTAGTAGTCATTCTAGAACCCGCAAAAAAAAAAAAATTTCGGCCAAAAAGGGTGGGTAATTAAGACCCTACTTCCCATAAGCCCTGTGATGTTTGTGAGACCAGATTCAGAAAGGTCTCGACAAGCTCAATCCAGGGGAGCATGACCCTGGTATTTTTGAAGTCAGGAAGACCCCTAAAAGCTGCTTTGAAGACTTTCCCGCACCGCCGTTGGTGCGAATTATAGTGAGTACTGCAGTACATGGCAGGCCTGTAACGGACAGGCATGGCTTGGGCAAAGGAGCCATTACAGCTGCCCCTGATGACTTTTATGATCAGCAGGAAAATTTGGTGTCCCCCTTCACAGGATTATCTCGGCCAGTAGCCCATTTGCCGTGCCAAGTGGTCAAGAAACCTTGATACCTTTACAAAACTGCAAAAAAAGCGGAGACCAGAATATGTTGAGGTTGTCAGGGGCTCACTGTGCTTTCTGCTGCTGCGCCATCCTCTCGTTGTGGGCGGCCTCCCTCTCCAGCCTCTTCTGGCGCTGCTTCTCCTCCTTCTGCGCATCCTTCTCTGCCCATCTGTCCACCTGCAGCGCCACAAAACTCATGTGAGACTACAGTGCGCCGGATGTGAGACTATTTTGCTAAGCCTATGTGCTGAAGATAATCACGCAATGCTGACTACGTCTCGTGAGACTCTATGCATGCCTGTATGTCTCCACATAATATTATTCTTTAGTGCCCAAAGCTGAACATGAACCCTGCGTCCTGGTCTGCTCACCCGGAAAGAAAGACACTCATGATCTTGTCCTTCAGCAATGTCAACGCCATGTCCTGATAGACTCAATCTACGACTGTCACAAGGAGCACAATCTGGGTTCTTAGTGACAGGTATCTCCACAGCCTATCAGATGTTGACACAGTTGCTCAAAACGTGTTTAGCGCTGAGGTGTTTGGCGGCAGACCTGGTCGAGCATTCGGCGCATGACCCTTGCCACAACCCCCTCGGTCGTTTGGGGCCCTCGCTTGCTGGGTTCCTGGTGCAGCAGCGCCAGCATGTCATCCGCTGACGGCCCCTTGGCTTTGCCGGACGGCGGCTGCGACGGCTTCTTCCTGCAACATGGCAGACTTGAATGTAAATGTTATCTGCCATTGAGAAGCAGCCAAGTGTGGACCTGAACAGGCCGCTGTGCACCTGGAGGCAGGCAAAGATCTCCTCCTGAGCACCTGTCTCAAGCATGGCAGATTCTAGTCCACGCTTGAGGGTGTGCACCCCCTTCTGACCAGTGCTCAAGGCAGTGCCATGGAGCTCTTAAGCTCTCAAGGCCATCAACAGGACTTTCTTAGAGCAGAAGGATAAGCATTAGGATAGCAACAATAGGAGATCAGGGGGACGAGCTATGAGGTCAGTGAGAACGGCAACAAAAGAGTGATTGAATGCGCACCGTTTGGCGGGAGGCTCTTCGCCGTTTGTGGCAGCGTCTGCAGGGGTAGAGCCCTTTGCAGAGGCCTTCTTGGCTTCGGTGTCGCGCGCGCGTTTGACGGCCTTGGCCATCAGGGCTTCCTGTCGCGCGCGTTCCCTCTCGGCCTTCTCCGCCTTGTCAGCCTCCTTCTTCTTTGCCACCTTGCTGGCCTGCGATCAGACGTCAAGAGTCAATTTACTGCATTGCTTTGGATGAGATGGATCCTTCCGTCGCTCAAGCTCTGGGCAATTTTGCTTCAGGCCTCCAGACCTCTTCTCTGGAGTATCATGATGCATTTATACATTCGCGCGCCGTCGTGCACCCTTGTTTGCGCACCCTCCTATGATGTGAATATGCGCCTGTTTCACCATGCATCATAATGCCTCGTCACGTTGCATTCGTCATGGACAACACACATCTCCTCAGCGAGTCATGAGGTCGGTGCATCACGCTTCATGCATGGTGAAGGAAATACGTCTCCTCAGCAGTGCATGGTACAAAATCAAAACCTACCCGCTGCTTGTGCTTGCTGTGCGTGCCCAGCTCTTTCTCCAGGCGCTTGATCTCGGCTGCCCAGGTGCCGCGCTGCTCCACAAAGCCGTAGCCAGCGCAGTTCTCCGCGCCTTCCAACCTCTCCAGCGCTTTGACGACCCTGGCATCCGCTAGCCCGTACTGCTCCGTACCCCAGACGCCCGCAAGGGGCTCGATGCGCGCGAGCAACGCCTGCACGATAACTCATTTACTTATTCGGTGCAAGAATTGGATGGGCTGAAACTATGCTTTGAAGTCTCACCACATATTCTTGCCCATTCATCCATCTCAAAAGATGCGCGTTCCATCTGCAATTCATTGTGAGGTAATGTGCATTGGTATGAGACATAGTGTGGACATGAGCTTGCATGACGGGTCATATACGATATTCTGGAACTGAGCAGACAGCCTTGGCGGCTTTGCCTATCAAAATTCAAGACATGAAAAGGAAACGTGAGCCGACCTTGACAGTGTCAGGCATCGGCTGTCCGTTGGGGAGCATAATCGGCGCCTCTGCTGGGGTATCTGCAGCTGCCTGATCAGGCCTGGCTTTGGGTTGCGCCTGAACAGGCACCGGCTCGAATGGCCGCGCAGCCGCGGCTGCCAGCTTGTCCGCTATGGAGGGCTGACGTGGCGGGGCCCCCACTGCTGCCTGATCTGGCTCCTGCACAGCTGGCGCATGCCCATTGGACATCTCTTCTTTGGCAGGCTCCATTGCACCATCCCCTGCAACAGCCAGGCAATAATGCTGGCTAATAAGCTGCAATACTTTTTCCAGGGAGAAGGGTCCAAAATGGTGGAGACATGACCATGCTATCCACAGCTGCCATGTAGGGCGTTGGGCGCTCTACAGGTAACCCTACAGTAGGGTTTGTTATAGGCTGCAGTACACATGGCAGAGCTTTCCGCCAAAGAGCAGTCAGGTGGTCTCCAGAAGCAAGCTATATGATGTAGCAGGAAAAAGCTGGTGATGTGTTTTGCGTATACGCACCGCCATCTATGTCCATGTCAGTGGGAGCGGCTGTGGCGGGAGGGGGTGCCGGCTTTTTGGGCTTGGCTGGCTTCTTGGATGCGGTCTGCTGTAGGGCCGCCACCTTGCTCCAAGCAGTGTCTGCGTCCCTCTCGCTCGCAAGCACCTGGCACAGTATCAACTGGTCAATGGAACACAAAATCACAAGCTTGAGACAGTGCCCTTGCCAGCAATTTTCCCCTCTGGGCTGCAGCATCCGGTCACATACGTGTTTTAAGCTTGAGCAGATCGGACGACGGCAGGCATGCATGCAGGCGACATGGCAGACAAGTGTGCAAATTGCCTCTCGACGAGCATGCAGGGGAATATATTTAGACCATGCCATCCTCAGCAGAGCACAGATATTCGTGTCCATCAGATATCTGCTCAGATTGCAACGTGCATTTTGTAAAATCCGTCTCTTACCGCAGGCTCTTGCCCCGCCTCTGTCGGCACAAGGGCGACAGTGAAGAGCGGCCCTCCGTCGCCGCCGTCTGCTATGCTGCTTCTGAGGATGCAGTCTTTGTGCGCGGCCCTCTTCGCCTCGTACCCCACCGGCCAAAGCTGCATGGCTGAGTGATAGGCCTGCCGCGCGTTGATGGCTCCAAGCCTGGACAGGAAGTGCACATGATGTCAGACCGAGCTTTCTGCGCAGAACAGCAAGAGTGCACCCGTGCTAAGTCAGCAGAGATAGTTCCCTGATCAGCACAAGATGTGTCCCGCACCCATCTTCCCAATTGTCACAGCTCCTTAGCACACGTACGCCCTTGCCTGATCACAACAAGGCAGATCCAGCAACAAAGATGTGGCAGTGTATCAGGATAGGGGTCTAGGAAACTCAATGCCAAGAACACTCGGGGCAATGCAGTACTCTCTGCCCTTGCATGTCGCAAGCATGCAGCAACTTTTCCAGGTTGTGGCCTGGTCAAATATCCGGACGATATGTAATACATGGGTCATTATTTGGTCACGAGCACCTGGTGACGCGGATGCCATCATCAAGCTGCAAGGGCAGCTCTGGCTTGGGCAGAGCTTTGGCCCGGCGCACAGCCTCCTCCCTGGACAGCTTTTTGTTGTCCCCGTCCAAGCCGAGCATTTTGACGACCTGTGCAAAGCCGCGGCAATTTGCACATGCATGCACAATTGCTTCACAGCTCCTTCAGCCGATATGTTGCTCCTCGCCTGAAAGTTTGCGTGTCGCTAGAGCAGGATGCTTCAGTGCTTGCAGGTCAGTGCATGCAGACCTTCAAAACGTGTCTGTGTGATAGAAGGACCCACCTCCTGTCGGGATCTGTAGCGTTTCCCCTCTGGAGCGAAATAATACTGCGCAGACAAAGGAGCAACATCTCAGATTTAAGTGTTCCAATGATCACAGCCTCAATCACACGAAGGAGGCAAGACATGACAAGGAAACAGATATTGAGCATTCATGGCCATGCAGGCGTGGCCTTGTTGTAAAGATCATGTAAAACACAGCAGACATGACAGGCAAGGCTCCCAGAGCTTTCACCGAGTCCCAGGTCCCAGCTGTGTTGCCGCTGGTCCGCATTTTGCTCTCCACCCTCCATCGATCATCCCATTTGCCACCTGCGCTCCATTCAACAACAATTTATGTGGGACAATTTACATATGTTCGCGTTGCATGCATACCCTGTTGGCAGCTCTGGGCAAATGGCTTGCACTAAAGTGCCCCTTTGCAAAGCAGAGGCTGCACAAACCTGCAGCAAGTGCCATTCTGCATTTCACTCGGGCATTCACCTTTCTTCAGGATGTCATCCTTAAGCCTCTGCAGCAGCTGCGGCGCATCTGGCTCCTTGCTGGGAGAGAAGGCGCCAGGCGTCTGTGCCTTTGCAGGCGCAGAGGCCAGCTTTGTTGGAGTTGCAGCCGTTGGAACAGGCTGTGCTGGCTGCACAGGGGCTGATGCAGGCGCTGCAGGCAATGCCCATGGGTTTGATCCCTCCTGCATGCCATGGCAGCATTGATTGATGGCGTTTGAGACCAGTGCCATGTGCCCCTGGGAAGAAGAGAGCGGCTTTGACAGTGCCAAATCACCCTGATCGACAAACCTACAAAAGACGCAATTCCCGCGCAAGGTCACCTCAAAGCACAATCATTTGAGCTTGATTTCCTTGAATTTGAACCTGATATTCAATGTAAACGGGCTGCATGACATGGTCAATTGGCTTTCTGGGGGACTTGATGACGATCACTGCCCAACACGAACATGATCCAAACAATAACAATTGTCATTGTTAAGTTAGAAACTTTCGGTAATTCCTGCGATAATTTTACCACATCCCAATTGCGTTTCCCGTATCAAGAGACTCAACCAATGCTTCTCCATCCTTGAAAGAGTCAGTCACCTCAGCTGGTCCTCCTGCATCTGGTGCAGCTGCACCGGCCTCATCTCCCATGACGTAGTGATGCGATGTGCGAATTCCTAGAAAAATGATTGTTTTATATTTTACTCACTGATTAATGAACAGCATTGATGGCGGTTTCAGACTTGTTTCAGGACCTGCGTTCAATTTGCAATAGGGCTCTGATTCTTCTGAGATTGCAATGCTGCAGACTTCCTCATCGCAGAGGAAAGTTTGAACCGCGATTTCTTTTCATGGCTGTGTGGCATCGCAGTGGACCACAAAGGTGGTCAAACATCAGGGGATTTAAAGCAGGGGGACGGCTAGGGTAACGAATGGTCCACTGCTTTTCATTGACTCCGAGTCAATGAGTCATCAAGAAAGCCAACAGGGCACTGTAGATTGAGTATTACTGGTTGCAGAGTTGTCCAGCTGGACAAGCAATATCTACAATCCAATTACAGATCGATTCTGCATCAGCTGTTGAACATTTTGTCTCGACTGCCTGCGCGCTGAGACCTGATGGCACTTTCATCTGGTTACAAAACCCCCTTGATCATCAAATTCAAGACTTCACCCTTCTATAGTAGCGCGACTGAAAAACCAGCGTCCAGAATTGACTCAGGTGCTCTGATAACACATACACTCAGGATTTCCCCACGCTGTGTTTCAGTAGTGCATCAGCAATTTGGTCTCCCCCGTCATTGCATCTGCTCCTACCACCACTCCTGCAAACACAGCACACGCAGATCAAATCAGTCATCATGACGCTCGACACATGAGTAAACTGGCAGCCAGCAGATTTTTTGACACATTGAACCAGGCCTCATAGATCTTGGTGATTTATTGTCGTCATCGAAAACTCGAGAGTAGCAAATATATGTGTGTAATCATCGGCCTGCCCTGCTTGCAACACTAAAGAAACCTCACAAAATCAGGTGTATCACTCAGCAGATAAAGTCTTGGACACCAATTACCTAGGTGCACAGCTTGTATTCAGACACGGTCAGACTCCCTGAAACAATCAACATCAGATTTCCTGGAGGAGGCCTCAGAGAGAAGATTAGAAGTTGTGATCAACGCCCGCAAGCAGGCTCATCTGACACGCATGAATGAAATCGATCTCATCACTGGCCACCTCTCTTTCTAGTGTGTCTTTGGAGACAGAGTTTGCTGGAGTAGTATTTGGATGCTCAGTCAAAGGTTTATCCAGGTTCGCATCACTGTTAATCAGTAGCAGAACTGGCGTTACTGGTATTTGTCTCATCATCGCATCCCAAGCCCTGTTGCACCTATGATTTCCCCTGCCCAAATAACCCTACCCAAACCACTTTCTATTTGAAGAATTCTCAGCAACTGGGCAGCTGCCTGATCTCAACCCACAACGCCACAAAGCCTTGCCACACAAGCCCACCTCGGCGTTAGAGGTGGCCTGACAATGGGAGATCAATGGAGACTCACCTGATATCCCTGAAGACAAGGGGATTGACAGCGTGGCGGGGCTCATTGCTCCGGCCGGGTAGGGTGGGGTACATTGTTGGGGTGGCCGTCCTCTTCAGCATCTCCCTCTTCCTCGTCAGCATCTTCAAACCTCTCAGGATCCTCCGCCAACAACTGCAGCACAGCAAATCAATCATTAAATGTCTTCGTATGGCACGCCGCCGCCATATCAGGAGACTCACAGCAGCTGTGTACTCTGGCTTTGCCCTGTGACACTACCAAAGAAAGCAATAAGCAGATAACCTCCAGCAGACAATCTGTCCGCACTATAAGAAAATCTGCCAGGAACATACTGAGCGCACAGCAATTGTCTACAATTGAACAGAAATCATGCACTTGGCTTGCGGCAGGGATTCTTGCACTGCAGTCTTCAGACACCAATCGGATAAATCATGGACTTGGCATGTGGCAGGAGTCTAAAGTCATTCCTGCAATGCAGTCTTCACACCTCGTCTAGATCATCGGCGCGGGGCATCTGCAGGAGGGAGTCGTAGTGATCGAGCATAGCAGCGCGCGAGTCGCCGCCTGCTCCCGCCAGCACCTCATCCTCATCATAGAAGAATTCTGCATCCTCATCATCGCCTGCAAGCATAGCATGCAAAGTTTAGGATGAGTTGGCACCTACAAATTGCCTGAATCTTGTCCAAGCCTTCCAGACAGGCCTGGCAGGACCTGAATTCTCGTCATTGGCACGGAGCACTACAGACAGCGCAGTCTTTCAGAGGGTGGTACCACAGCAGCACGGCAACACAGGTTTAAGTTCAGCTATTCCCTGAAGAAAGCTGCTCCGCAAAACGAAGCATTCTTTCACTGGATCATGCATGCAGCAGCGGCAGAGGGGCGCACCTTCTTGTCCAGGATCGGGGTTCAGCGCAGCACAGTCGCACAGCACCTGGAACAGATTTTCCACTGCAAGGAACAACAAGCTGGTAGGTGAGTTTCTCCATCTGAACCAGGAATTTTTGTGCATCAGCAGTGCATCAGCAGTAAGTTAAGAGTAAGATTAAACTTACATGGTGCTGCTGTGAACAGTATTTCAACGATATGAAGGGCTGATTAGACGCACATATTGAGGCATCAGACGGTACCAGCCGGACTTCGGGCGTCTCTTCATCATCGACATCGTCGTCTGCAACTGCATCTTCATCAAATTCCGAGGTACTGGGTTCCATCTGCATGTAGATGCAGGGCCGCTGGAACGCGCTCTGATCGGTAGAAATGGCGTGCATGTTGATGTGCTGAAAGTCGGCTGCGTAGCTTTTCTCTGCTCCACCTACCCAAATGATACGCCTGCAAGATAGCATCATTATGAGAAGCGGATCATGTGACCTCGATCTTATCAGAGAAATATGCGCTAAGTAGCAGCAGCCATTGCAAATACTCAATGTCTCACCTGGTGGTAATATAGAGGCTCCCCTGGCCAACGTCCAGGTTCTGGCCAAGAATCAATGAGATCGATGAGAAGTGACTGGCGAGCTCTTCCCCTTCATCTGTGTCTAGGACAGGCGTGCCCGCCTCCAATTCTGCATGTGGACTCAAGCCAAAGGAATGCGCACGGACGTCTGGCGTCCCAGCCGCCATCACGGCACACCCCTTAAGATGTGGAAATGTCGAAGGGAAACAAAAGAACAGGGCGGCCGATGAAATAAATGATTATGCAAAGAAGATCTAGGACTTGAGGAACGACACCAGAATAACCCCTCTTTTGCGAAGACCTGATATCAATAAATGTACAGCAGCTCCCTTCCAATGATATTATCGTGTACTTCAAAGAATGCAATTCAGAGATGGTTTGGTGAGGCCGCCTCAAAATATGAAGGATCTCATGACTAACCATTACGATAGGGTTAGCAATCTCCAAGGAGAATTCTCGTCCAGCCACGAAACAGAATGCAACAGATCGCTTAAGAAGATATCCTGGGTTGCAGCTGCTCCGCCAAGGTAGAACAAGTATCAGGAATCGATATAGCAGCCAGCATGTCTGTAGCAGGGCCCCTGTTGGCCTCTCAGGGCATCACGAAATATCCAACATCCTTGTCACGACCCTTCACAGCAAAGCTATACAAGCGATCATGCAGAATTGCAAACGTCAACATTACTAGGTGTGTTTCCATGCCACTGATTTGGGAGAAAATTGAGTTGATGTTAGTATATGAGATCGAGTGATCATGTGGCACATGTATATCCCATACGATGCTTGCTCTTCCTGATTTTCGCATTCTGGTATCCTTTGCAACTTCGTATGGTCAATACTTAATTAAACCTACAAACCCACCTTATTGCAGGTCACAGGCAAATGAGAGTCCGCAAGGAGAGACTCAGCTGTCCATGGGAGCTTCTTTGGCTACCGCTGCCGGCCTTCTGACACCATTCTTGCTGGATGTTGATCCAGCTCTAGCGGGCAACCCGTTATTGACCGGAAAGACCGTTTCCTTGATCCATCCTGCCGTCATGCTCTTCCTCTTTGGGTCCACCGCCTGGACTGGCTGGCTGGGCTGGCAGTGGAGGTGAGATTTCGCCCTTCACAATTGAATTCCGGCGATTTGGCAACCAATGAGCAAGCTGGCCTCAATGATTATGCTAGAGTCTTCAGCAGCAAGTGTGTGGTACTTGCAGGCGCGCTCGCACCATCCCTGCAGAGGTGAAGGAGCTGAAAGCGCAGCTGCCCAAGCCAGATGCTGAGGGCAACCGCCCCAAGTCCCCATTGGACCAGCAGATTGCTGAGCTCGAGGAGGTGCGTATCCCTCCTGATCTCCTAAGCGTTCTCCTATACCTTTGCAAGCCTGATGGATCCATCCTAAGGGATACAGGCTGAATGCTGCACCGTGCTTACCTAGTACTGTATCCTACAAGCCCACATGGATGGCAATTTGAGATGGTGATAGTTGAACGGTACATGTGTCCCAGCATGGATTTCAGTCAGATATTCACCGTGCTTGTGGCGGGTGCAGACGCGCAAGGTGCTGACCAAGGGGGGCTACAGAGACAAGCACTGGAATTGGGGCTCGCTGCTGCTGGGCCTGGGGGTGCTGATCGCCATAGAGGGGCCTGTCAACACCTACTTGAGGACAGGTGACCTTTCAAAGCTTCCGTGGATTGAGCCAGGAATCTATCTCCACACACGCTACATTTTCTTGTCTGACACAGCATCCACGTCAATGATAATACCAGGATCTCCGGCGAGTGAATGCTCTGGGCTCTCCATGAGATGGTGCTGCTGCCACTCGTCTAATTTCACGAATTCAGTCCCATGTATATTTTGTCCAGGACTTTCATCCAGTAGCTCGCGGTGGTGTCGTACGATTCCCAGGAAGTCCACCTTCAACTTGCGTTTCTGGGATGCGCGCAGGCAAGCTGTTCCCGGGACCCCACCTGTACGCCGGCGCAGCCATTGTTGTGCTCTGGGCTTCAGCCTCAGCGCTGGTGCCCTCCATGCAGAAGGGTAACGACACCGCGCGCAACACCCACATCGCCCTAAACACCCTCAACCTTGCCCTCTTCGCCTGGCAGGTGCGCTTAGTCTTAGGGCCCCCTGGAACCTATAGTGCGAATTGCACAGCAGTCTGGCTGTCGTGTATACTGCCTTTGCAAGGAAGTCGTTCTGGGAAAATGGAGGCAGAAGTGCACAGCTTGCCTTCTTATGGCAATGCTGTCTCTCGTCCACAGCGCCTGCCTTTGATGCAGCAATGAAATACACTTGAGTGGGTCAAGAAAGCCCCTGGATCTTTCATATGGCTGACACTCCTTTGTCTTCTGTGCAGGTTCCCACGGGGTTTGAGATTGTGCAGAAGGTGTGGGAATTTGCCCCGTGGCCTTGAAAGGCGATTGCCTCACTGAGAAGAAACCTGTGGTCATTGCCGGTAATTGTTGTGCGTCATTACGCATTACGCCGCACAAGGCTGATGCCATGCAAGCGGTACATTGATGACCACATCTGCCACCGTGTGCTCATTGCGCATTTTGCTCGTCACATTTGACCACACCTGATTTGTGAAGGTATTCTCCGGTTTGTTTCGCGACAAAGAGGGACAAAGCCACGAATGTGTGGCCTGTCATCTAGAAGTTCAAGTGAATCATTGCGTCGGCACAGCATTTCTGGCTTGCATACGCAAGCTGCACGGTAGATCAGTAGAGCAAGCTCTGTACAGATGTGCTCGGCAATGCAGGTTGTGGGATGAGGTGTATATATGGCTCTGAAATATATGAAGCTTTCCAAACATATGACGGTGGAGTTCCAAGTATTGCCTGTTAGTGGGGCACAGGTAGCTTGTGATCGAGCGCGGTGTAAGATTCAATATCTAAAATTGTACTGATGCACATTACATTATTGGGTCTGAGATGGCACTCCGAGATACAAATAACCCCTTTATCCATGTAAGGTTCAGAACTCAGCTCCAGGCAGCAGTTCTCTTGCTTCAAATCATATCTTGCAAGACCTCCAGTTGCTACGATCGCTATTAATCCCGCGGACAGCACTTCACATTCTACAACATAGGCAACATGTCCTGCTCTTCAGAAATTCAAAGAAATCTACAGGGTATGACCCACACGCCAGCGTGTACACATGCCATGCGGGTGCACCAGCTTATGACAGTGGCATGCCTCCAGTCACACCAAGGATCTCCGCATTGACATAGCTGGAGTCTGCACACACAGCAGAGAATCCTCATATGCCTCTTTAACACAAGCGCCTTCAGCACAAATTCAATGCAGCCAAAACCCTTCCTTAGGACAAGAGATCTTACAGCCCCAACGACCAAGAAGCAGTGACTTCTGAGAGTCAAAATCATGCAAAACACTACTCATAGAGAACAGCTGTGCTAAGGAAATATGAAGATCGGGAGAAGGCGGTGTGTACCTGCATTGTTGGCAAGGAAGACAAAGGCAGGCGCCAGCTCAGCGGGTTGCCCGGCCCTGTTGATTGGCGTCATCCCCTTGCCAAAGTCCTTCACCTGTACCAACATGTTAGGTGCTTCAGGCATTGCACTAAACACTTTTTGGTTGATCTCAACATCGCCAGTGCCCTCCAGATGATGTGTCCCCATCCCTCCAGAGCAGACTTATTAGTCGACTCTGACTACCATAAACATCAATACTTTATTCCATGCCAGAGTGGGCTGTGGCTGATCTGCGCAGAGGGCAAGGGCTGATTGTGACAAAGCACGTTACTGCTCATGAGACTGTGCTATGATGGCTGGTTGCCTGTCTAGGCCCTGCTCTAGACAGAGCCTCTTGAGCCTCATTGACATGTCTGTGCTGGACTTAGAAAATACCATCCCAAAAATATCTGTCCCGGGGATAGCAACCAAGATCTCAGCATGCACTTATAGTCCAGAAATGTATAACACTGGAGCGCACCATGTCCTCAGTGAAAGACTCGACAGGGATGGGAGTCCAGATTGGCCCAGGCGCCACGGCGTTGACGCGGATGCCCTTCTTGGAGATCAGATCTTTTGCCAGCGCCTTAGTCAGTGTGACAATGGCCCCCTGCAGATGCATTATCCAAGGGGTTTCGGCTCAACAACATCAGCTTTGGATGAAGCCCGCAAAGAAGATATATCTTTTGTAATGATTCATGGTAAACATTGCAGCCAAGCATTGCAACACCGTTCTGATGCTGCGGCAAAGATGCAGGCAGAAATTGTAGTTGTCATTTTAAAACCAAAATAATCATTTTTGGCCGAAAAGGGTGGGTATATAAGACCGTATCAATAAAAATACAAATTCTATGACAATTCCGAGGCCAAATTCGAAAAGCTCTCAACAAACTCAATCCAATAGAGCATGACCCTAGCATGACCCTCTTTGAAATCAGGAAGACCCCTGCAAGGTGCTTTGAAAAAATTCGCACCGCCAGGGGTGAGGATTCTAGAATGAGTACTACAGTATCATTACTGCAACTGGGAAGCATTGACAGACAGGATGCAGTGCAGGTGAAGAAAATACGGAAGAGAGACAGGGAAAACTAGGCAATTTGAGCGCAGAATGAGTAATGCAGACATGTCAAGCACACAACAAAGGCCACCTCCAGGGACTTGTTGGTCACCTTGGTACAGGCATAGTCCAGAACGGATGGGGTGGGCTGGTAGCCCTGAATGGAAGCAACCTGCAGCCATGCAAGCATGGGATTGCTCTTAGCGCGGGCCATTTGATTTGAAAGTTCACCTTTGTGCATGCATAGTCGAGGATTGCTGGGATGGGCTGGTACGCCATGATGGAAGCCACCTGCAAGCGATACAAGTCTGGTGGTTGCAGATTTCTGATCAGCGACTCCTGGAAATGAATTGGGAGCGCATCCAGCACACAGAATCTCCCTGTTGCGAATGCCACAAAGTGCATGCCATTGCTGAAAACAAGCGCCAACCATAGTAGTGGATGACATTCTGTCAATAACATCACGACATTGCTGCAGACTGGCTGAGAAGTAACTCAGAGCGAACTATAATATATGGTAGATGGCCAAAGAACCACTGAGCGCCTGCTGCTGGCCAGATATATGGCAGAAGCCATGGCAATCTGAGCGTAGCATCTGTTCTTTCATCTGACCACGTCTTGGTGCTCAGTGATCTCCGAACAAATGCCACGTCCAGCAAGCAGGGCCGGGCAGGGCTGTAAACAAGGGTGGGTTGCGCGCATTGATCTGACATTCTGTCTTTATTGCAATTGGGCTAAAGTCACTGGGTTCCAGAAGCTGCATCCCACAGCAGACAAGATGCAACGGCCTATGAAGTGCAGGGCATCAGGCTTGCTGCCCGGATCAACCACTAAACCCAGGGCTGAACACGTCATGCATACAATTCTGAATGGCTCTCAGGCATGCATGTCGCCGTGCCTGCAGTATTTGGTCAGGGCCGAGCGGGATGTGAAAACAGAACAGGTTAGCGCACGTTGATGATGGCGCTGCCAGGCTTCATGTGGGGCACGGCCTTCTGCGCGAGAGAGATCATTCCCACGATGTTGACCATGAATGTCTTCTCCAGGCGCTCGCGCGAAATCTGTGTGAAGTCCTCCACGGCATCCCCCTGCATGCAGCCAGCGCTTCTGCTCATACCAGCATTCTTTCGCGGCCTATTTTGGACATGAGCGCCAGCTTGCTGCCCTGAGTGCATTGCTGCAGGTAGCTGGTGCTCCACCACAAGCCCCACAACTTTTTTTGTGTCACGAGCCGCACACGTTGAATGACATCAGTGTGAGCTGCATGCCATGGTCTGCAATGCCAGTGGTGATGTCCGAGCAGATATTCTGATTTCATTAGATTCTTGGGATGTTACCTGCATGGAAGCATTGTTGACGAGGATATCAATGCGCCCGAAGGTGTCCACAGTCTTTGCCACAATCTCCCTGCGCAGACCCATAAAAATCTGTTTGAGACAAGCTCATGCATGACTTCACTATATTAATTGTCCTGCAGGGAGCTCAGTAGAGGCAAGATGCAAGCCTGAATTGTCAGGTTGCCCATGTAGAAGCAAGGACTGGAATCAAATTGCAGGAGTGCATGGCATCTGTTGTTGGTAGGTGCATGGGCGCACTTCATATGCTCCTTGCAGGAAGTCCGACAGAGGGAGAAAGCAAAATAAACTGCAGATTCGTGTCATGTCGAGCAGACCCTCAACCGCATGAAGCCTCATGAAGAAGGGTGTAGCGAGATCAGAGTGTAGGAACACATGGCAGTCACTTAGAAAGATGTGTTGACACACTTGATGTGCTCCTCGCTGGCTATGTCTCCTGGAATGAGGATGACCTTCCGCCCAGCCTCCTCAATCACCTTCTTTGTCTCCTGCATCCCACAGGAGAAAGTTTGAACATGAGTTTGAATTCTTAATATTATTGCACGCTTTTCCTGCCAAAAGGCAAGGTACGCCCTGCAGTCAAGCTGCAGTTAGAGGCTGCCACAATCCTACCCCTCTTTGGACTCGGCAGATCCAAGCAAGACCCAATCAACCGTGGGCACTATTTTGAGTTTGAATATCCCTGGCCAAAATGTGTGCCTCGGGTAGTAGTACCTGATCAGAACAGAAGCCATCATCTGAAGTAAAGTCATGATCTAAACAGAAGTTGAGGGTGGTCATAAAAGAGGAGTAGCACAGCATGCAGCAGCATGACTCCTAAAGGCAAGCAGCACTTGTGCTGCTACGGTCAATGGCTGATGTGGTTGAAATACTGGCATAGCCTGGCATGAAGAACAGATTGGAAGTAATGCATGTGTAAGGCGCTGTGTGGATCCCTGATAGACGCATTTATATGGCGCGGTGGGCGCACCTCGGCATCTTCATGTTCGTTGAGGTACGCAATGGCGATATCAGCACCCTCACGTGCATATGCTAGGGCCACTGCTCTGCCAATGCCGCTGTCTGCACCAGTGATCAAGGCCACCTGACAAAGCAGCGGTGTTTCAGTCTGAAGTGAGGAGTAGAGCATGCACACACAACACGTCTATAAGCCTTGCACCCAATCAATGCATGCACTTTACACCCAGCCAAGGAACAAAGCTCGTCCTTGCAGCTTCTGATCGCACGAGGCTGAGAGGAGAGAGGGCTGCCAGACCTTGTCCGTCAGCTTTCCCGTTCCCTTGTAGCTGTCGTAGCCAAAGTCCGGTTTGGGATCCATTTTGCTCTCCTGCGGTTGCAAAGGCGCTCTTGAGAAGTAGGAGATGCCAGCCAGCCCAGCCATCGCAAGGAACGGGAATTTTGTTTCAGCGGACTTCTCTGGCATCACTGGCATCGGATTAAAAACAGATAATGATCTCCCTTTCGAACCATAGTTGACATCCTGGACGATCATCACTACAAGCAGCTTTGAGGACCCGTCTGAATATGCATGCCAGCAGATCACGAAAGCTGCCCTTGTATGATGCTCATTGAGAATCTCAGCACGATGTATTCATTTGAAGCAAAGAACACTTACAGATCCAGGGAACTGCTGTTGCTGCACGGGGAGTGGCGCGTGCACTTCGGAATGGTCTTGCCTCGGATCCGTCATCGCTGCTATGCTCAAATTATCTGGCAAGCTCTGCAGACTAATCACCTCAGAACAGTTTGAATGTCGGAGTGATGCCACTGACTAGGCCTGTGCGCGTCCAAAAACGTTGTGAGCTATTTCTAGAACAACAGCTTCCGTCCAAAAAGCATCGCGCCTGCCGCGCAGCGGCGGTGCCTCCACACGAACGAGGCCACGATGGGCAGGAATTGGTGGATGCATGGGGGACCTCAAGTTCCTTTCCAAGTACATCAGGATCGACATACCCATGCCACTTTTGGTCTGTTCAGTCACTTTTGAGAATGGGGCTGGCATTTTGGGTCCAGCAGGAAAAGACTGGACAGAAGTACTGGTTATGTGCCACACTGAGCGACAGCGGACTCCATGGCAGCTACTAGGCAGCACCAAGTATTCTTGTATTCCCAATGCAAACCAGCGTAATTGCAGCTAAGAGTGTTACAAGATGACCTCTTGAAAAGACGATTGTCACAGGTTGGAGCGCAAGCAGTGGCGCCTGAGAACACAACCTTGCAGGTACTGCATGCATGTGATAAGACAGTGTGGTTACTATGGGTGGCTGCACAGCGCTGTGCTAGCATCATGCAACATGCTGCTGACATCACTGCATGCCAGTAAGCGTCTGTACACAAGCTGCACTTACAGCACCTTGATGCCAATGCAATATGTGGCGCTTCAGACTCACTGGTAAGTTACCAAAAGGAGCTGAGCCTGGAGGCTGCATGGCATTAATGCCGCTCGGCCACTCGGCTTCCTTGAGAAGACAAGCATCACAGGGCCTCAGAATGCATAATTTATATTCTCCTGCTGAGGCTTATTGGTTTTTTCCAGGGTTCATAACTTAGGTTTGTTGTGCCAGGGGTGAACCCTGCATCTGCACGAACAGCTGTCTGACAGCACGTACATATTCAGGGTACCATTCATTGGTACCGATCATTGATAGATTACGTTCTATATTTGCTGCGGTATTGCAACAGAAAAGCCTCCATCCCGAACCCAAACCATCGCACCAAAAATAGTAATAGCCTCTGGGCACAGAGCAGGCTGCTTCAGAAGGTAAGCCTTGAGCTCCTGGCACTGCGCTGCGATGGCCTTGGATCTCTAACGTAAGCGAACCAGCATCTACGTTCCGTTCGCTGACACTCCTCTCCAGAACTGCAAAGGTGAACCTGTAAAGCTCCTCACACGTTGCTTAAGGACCAGTCCAAAGAGATTTGCTGTGGTGTTGAACATTTCTCTTTTTTTTATATGTTGACAGGGTGCAGATCGAGTTTGGAATGTACGGCAAAACACTTGAGGTTCATTGCTTTGATGCAGGTGCCAATAGCTAATTTAGTAAGGGGACAGCCTTATTAAAATGCCCGCGGCAGAGGTCACCAATGCATTCGACTATTCTGCAGTGCTGTGTGACATCGATGCAAGGCTGACGAAGATGAACGCAGAATTGGATGAAGTCCTGCCAGCATTCCTGAGATTTGCCTTGAGCAAGCGGGCGGCACAGAAAGTGGCACCAGGGGCCAAAGCAAGCCAAAAGAGGAGGCGAGAGGATAGTAATGCAGAGAACTGACATTTAGAAATTGAACAATCAGTGCCGCTTACTCATCAGTCATCAAATTGCGAGGTGCATGCGGCTGCTGGACTGCCCATGCTAAAATGAGAGGCCGGAGCGCAAACGTTACAAAACTTGTCAATTTTGGAAAGCCAAGGCTGAACTGGCAGAGAGATGCATTGAGAGCGATATGATTCCAGTATGCGAATCAGAAGGAATTTTGAAGTTTGCACTGCCTTGTGAGATTACAGAAGGCACCTAATTTCTCAGCGCTCATGCTTTATGCTCCATACACAAATCGGTAATTTTAAGTGGCACATTTCCCAGCCCTGCAAAATTACAGTACAATGACGCTTCCTGAAGGCTAGAAAAGTGCGCAGCATCATACACACTGTAATTCAGTGCAGTCACTAAATACAAGATTCCATCTTTTGACACGGTTGCATTCATGCGGGAGCACCCCATCCTCAGGGAATCAAATTTACTAACACAGTATCCATCAGGCATCACTCTAAAGGAGCTGCCTGCAGAAATGTCAATTTGCTGCGGCCCCTAGTCGGAGTCGTTGTCTTGCTGCTGGGCGCGCATTTCGGCCTCCTGGCGCTCGATCTCCTCCAGCACAGGGCCCTCCAGAGGAAGCTTCCCCTTTGCGCGGCGTGCGTCTTCCTCTGCCTCCCTCTCCTCATCGCTCAGATCCTCCCAGGAGCCATCGCTCTCCTGTAGCAGCACCGCAAAGCTTTCCTTGTAAGTCATGAATTTCACCATGCATGTATCGTTTTGCTGCCCTGCTGACTTGCGCTCGCATGCAGGATTTGCACTGCACATATATCTATTGGAATGACTATGTGAGAGATGACCTTGATTGCTATTGGGCATCCAAATGACTGGTGAAGGAGGTGCAAGAATCGATAAGACTGGTGAGCAATAATTCAGGTGTTGCTTGACGCACCTAGTCCTTAAGAACTGGAAACGTGTAATAATTACAATAATAATAAAATTTAAGACCATGCTGGAACACCTCTCAACCAGCATTGAAAACTCTGTACAGCAGATAAGGGCAACACTTGTCTAGATGCAATCCGATGAAGAATGTCCTTGACACTCATTGCTGTCGACAGAGACCGCTATAATCCAGTCAAGCTCTGCGAGCTGCACTGACAAGTGGGTACAGCACCCGACTCATATTACTAAAGTAGAGTCAGGGTCACACCTCAGCATCTGCCATGGCAGCGTCCTGGTCAGGCACCTTCTCCACAGCCACCGCAGGCTCCACAGCCGCAGCAGGTGACTCAGCGGGTGACACAGCATAGGCTGGCTCCAAGGGCGTTGCCAGAACAGGCGCAGCTTCGCCCACGGCAGGAAGTGCTGACTCCTTGGCAGGCTCCATGAGTGCGGCAGGCTCGCTGTCGGCGCCCAGCACAGGCACGGTGAAAGCCTGCAGGCAGAGCAGCACACTGTCAGCATAGATTTGGGGCTTACAGAGAGCAGCAGACGCAGGCATGAATGCAAACGGTTATGCTCTGGTGTTGGGCAGCAAAAGAAATGAAGAGCACAGTTGCGTCACTGACTTTGCCGGACAGCTCTGCTGGACACGACAGGGGATGCCCTGACACCGCATCTGCAAGTCGTAAGAACGGCATATCCTGACTCGGCTACCATAGCGCCGATAAAAGACAAGGACATGCATTTCAGCCAAAGCATGTGCCAAGACATTAGGGACAAAATGTGTGCACAAGCATGAAACTGACACGCTTCTCACTCCCTTGAAGCCTAATTCTCGCCAGGACGAGAGGGGCTTGTCAAAAGGGTGGAAGATTCTTACCTTGCGCTTGGGAACGATGACGACGAGCTCTCCGTTGGTCACTTTGGCGTGGATGCCGTCTAGGATGGCGTCCCTGGGCAGCCGCCAGCTTCGCCTGACTCCACCGCGCTGCCTCTCAGCCACCAGATCCTGCGCACGCCCCTGATCTGGTCAGACCATGAGTAAATCTACTGCTTATACATAAAGTTATGCCTGCTAGTCCTGCCTTAGGCAAGTTTCTTCTGTAGACAAACTGCAAATCGAGGCTGCCAGATTAAGCAGGAGCTGTTCAACTGTGGGCATGGTGGCCTGTATGTATACAGCACCCCAGAAACATGCTATTTTAGCCGTATCATGCCGTATATGTCACGGACATGCCGTATCCCACCAGCCAGGAACATGCTATTTTTTGCTGTCTGATTTTATGTAGTGACATAACTTGGTGGCTTGCAGCACAGCACAGCATGCCGCCCCTGAAAATGCACATTGAGGCACCAGGCACCCGACTGTGACACTCACAAAGAGTGCAGGAAGCAGGAGGCCCGGAAGATATTGGGCATCAAGTGTCAAAGTCAAGGGGTTCAGAGAGGAGCGTGTGTTACCCTGGAGAGGCCTGCGGCGCTGTGGTCGCCCTTGCTGCTCTTGTCTAATGCAGAGATGAAGAGGTTCTTGTCTTCCACTTTCACAGTTATATCCTCACGGGAGAAGCCTGCACAACACAAAACGAAAAAGTCAGCCTGACTCCCGTCTCAAGACAGCCATTCATTAGCTAAAGTTTAGGTGCTCAACGATCTGAAAATGTCAGTCCGTGCGTGGAGAAGATGTGATGCGAGCACGTCTTACACAAAGGGACTTTGATTGCACACAGGATCCTCACCTGGGACATCGACAAAGATAACATAGGCGTCGTTCAACTCGCGAAAATCCACCGCCTGGCGAGGCGGGGAAGGAGTGCGAGCTCGGGGAGGGCTGTGCTGAGCGTAAGGGTAACGGCCACCGCAGAAGCCCCTGCAAGCACGACTGTCTCATCTTACATCCTGCTCCTCGAAGGACGAGAGAAAAGCTTCTAGTCGAAGCGTTGGCGCAATATCTAAATGGACACAAGCTCCTCGCAATGAGGATGAGGACAGATCAATAAATGGTCTTCAGCAAGGATGCTCGAGAAAGCGCATGTCTAGAACGTTCCGGAAGAAGTTATGTCCACCTCCAGCGCTTATTTTGTTCCATCATGGGCGTCGTGACGCTTACCTCGACCTAGAGGACGCACTGGAACGGCAGGTCTGAGGAACCGCAGGTTGGTCTTCAGGCAGGTCGAGCAACTGCTCGAGAACGAAGAACGGCATCGAGCAATACATCGTCTCCACTGACGGCAGAATAGCTGGTGCGATCAAGCCAGGTGCAGCTCTCAAGGTTGGGAATTCTGATGTATTGTTTTGAGAGCTCGACTGTCGCACTTCTATATCTTACGCGATCTTCTTCCAGAACGTCCTCGAAACCCTTCTGGATGGATCCAGAACATCACGTGGACGCTGACGTCATCGCAGCGGGCATTTCATGGTCCCTTGCAGCAGCACTCTGGGAGCCAGGCTGCTTCGGCTGGCTCCTCAGCCAATTTTAGGTCCAAGGGCTGCTAGAAACAAGCTGCAGCTGCAAAGGTATTGCCTGCATGGGCAGCGGTGACATGGCATTGCCCGGAGCACTCATGCGTGTCGCCGGCACGATGCATCGTGCATATGCACATGCATGCATATTCTACATGAGGACATTCCGAGCACTTAAATTTACTCTCAAAGTATGGTGACTTACATGATTCATTGCCGCTCAAAGAATATGTACCCGGCCCTTTGAGGGCGTACCACGTGCCCCTTAACTCATAATCTGAAAAGGCGTTCAAATGGCCATATCAATGTGTCACTTGCAGCGTTGCAGCTCAATCCCATCATGGGTGGCCACCCAATTGCATACTACAGCCATGCCATGCATATACACAGCGTTATAAGCGCCATACATGTTCTCAAACCGGACAAGAGACACCCAAAGCATCACCACGACAGCACCCAAACCATTTGGGTTGAACTGTGCATTAAATAGACCCAAATCATGACCAGTAATTGGCAATACTGCCAGATACGATACACTGAGCATGACTTCCCAGAGCAAGACCCAGAATGCACCCAAATACCAGGCACAGCTACAATCGGCTGTTTAAGCCAGCATGACAGCTGAACAGAGCAAGACCAAGCAGCAACCCACAGCAGTGCAAAAGAATAGAAAGACCCCTTTCGTGACTTCATCGTTTTGGCATCCCAATATCATTCGTACCTGCCTAGCATGCCGATCGCATACTTTGTGACACACCGGCCCAAAAAAGCACATCCAGAACCCGAGACAGACTCTTATCAAAATTCTGATCACAAGAATAGCCGCCAGCCATCAATTATGTACAACCGCCTGATGTTGAGCGCCGCACGCACCCAAGCCCTGTAATTCATGTTGCAGAAAAAGAACATATTCGAAGACTTGAATCCTGTACGGATGCCAATGCCTGGATTTGCCTATAAGCTTGACCCAGAGCCAGTGAGATTGAGTCAAGCCTTCACCTTTGCATTCCAGTTACTGCATTTCTAGATGTCGCTCCACTTACTAATGTTGAGCTGGTGAAAGTAAAGGAGCCTTAGCATCCCAGCAGGGTGTCTCCCAGGAACCCTGCTGAAAGCATTGCACATTGGCGTATTCACCCTTAGAGCGCTGGGATTTGGAGATCACAGTCTCAAATACCCTTGAGACTCCCTCCGTACCCCCCAGCACCCTAGGGAAGACCCTAGCGTTTCACTTTTATCGCCAGCAACTCTTTTTCTGGGCTAACAGACTCTACGCTAACACAGGTGGCAAGTGTGTCCGCCACCAAAACTCAGAATGTCTGATGGATCCGCAACTGCCTTGCTGGACTCGCTTCCAGCATCTGTGGCAAGTGTATCTGCCATCGAGTTTAGATTTTGCCCCATTTTGGGAGAACCATTGTTGACGGATTATTGCACCTATCATCTTTTTGCACAATGCTTTCTTGACGATACCCACAAAAATTCCCACCCACTGCCTCCCAGTATTTCGTGTATGTTCAGGTACTTGGGGCCACTTTTGGGCATACTGAGAACACTACCCCAACTAGCACTCCGCAGGAAGCCTCATTCTGAGAGTGAAAGCACCTGTATGTGTTGAGGTTCACCCCTTCAGAATGGCGTCTGAGACTGCCTTGAGATCTCCAGGAAGCTCTGCCACAGGCGAGCCCGTACGTCCAGGAGTGATGATGATAGTCTCAGTAATGTCGGATGTCAGGTTTTTGAGGCTCTCTTTGACTGCCTGAACCTTGGACAGCAACGGGGGCGGCGCCTTGGAGGGAGTTGGGCTGTAGGGAGGGATGGGCGTTGGCTGAGTAACGTTCACCTGTGCATAACACAAGAGACCCCTGGTCACTTATGCACTCAACCTGCTGCAAGGGAGCATTGCCCAGGGACAGCAGTCCTATGACACAGCTTTCCTTTCTGCATATCTGCCTGTTTGGTCCTGCAGGTGCATTGTCTGAACAATGCTGAAAGACAAAGGCGCAGCAGTCATCATGGCAAGGACACCACAGGCAAGCACTTTGTCAGCAGTCTAGGAACAACACAAACTGCGCTTGTTTTGCTTTGACGCTGCCAGACCCTAGCACGCTTGGTAAGAAACATGCATCTGTGACCCTCTCTGTGAATCACCTTGCTTGTGGACCCGAATGATTCCAAGGCAGGCATGCCAGTACTGCATGGAAACCAGAGGTGTGCATGCAGGGGTTCACACAGCAGAAGTGGGTGTAGGGTTGCACCTCTCCCGAGGGGTTGCGAATATATGGAAGGGTGAGGAGGACGGCGTCCAGGGTTCGGGCTCCCCAGCTCTTGGCGCGCTGTGGGCTGAAGCCAGTCACCGGATCCTTGGAGAAGGGCAGATCCTGAACACATAATCCATGGAAGCTTCATATAAACGACACGTAGGATATCATGAAGAGGCATTGTCAGCGTTTTGGGCTTTGATCGATCAAGAATGCAGTTCGTGGGCCGGCAGTGAGCAATGAGCAGGCATTGATGTCAGCCACATCAGCAGCACTGACAGAAATCAAACGGAAGCCTGCCGTCAAGCATTTTAGGAATATGGTAATAAGGAGGACATGGCCAGCGCATGCATCTTGCACATTAGCATGACAGAGGCAGATCCTGTTTTGTTTTACTGCAGATGTTGTACGCAGGCATCCTATCACAAGCTGTCCAGAGCTGAGTGGGTCTGCTTTGCAGGTGGTTGATCACCTTGATGGTCAGTTCCATGGTTGTGCCAACGCAGTGGAATCTGTTGGCTGTGTAGGCATCTGAGAAGTAGGTGGGCCCCTGGAGAGTGTCATCTGGTGGCAGATACCCACTCTCCTCCCCCAGATACTCTGGGTTTGTCGCCTTCATGTTCCTCTCAAAGGCAAAGCGTGTGATGTTAACCTGTGTGCACAGATTGCATTATTATGTTGCAGACGCATCAGAAGCTTGTGATATGAAAATGGGCACTGAAAGACTGCCCACAAGACCATTTGGCCTCAGGTGGCTCCCAACCGGTCTCTGAAACATAATTTTGATCTTCAGAACACAGCACGCTGTTCCTGCCAGAGGCAAGGTGCATCTGCAGAGAATGTCATGTAAAGGCTGCCATATATCCTACCCCTGGCTGGACTAGCCAGATGCCAGGGTCCCAGTTACACAGCTTCAAATGCACTTCTCGAGATGTCCAGCCGTAATTTGCAAAACGCCCCACAACAAATTCACTGGGTTGCAAGACAAGGAAGCATCCAAGTGGAACGTTGCATGATTTTGACAGGTTCCGTCCCATACCTCAGCATCAAATCCTGGAGGTGAAGGGTAGAACCTGCAATAACACATCCTGGTCAGCATCAATGAAGTAGGTCCAATTGCGCATGCGTGGGCGAGAATAGTTACTGTGGTCAGGTGCATGCAGATGGCGATGATGGCGCACCAGAAGTTATACTCCCACTGCTCATTAGCATGGATGTCCATGTAGAAGTCAGGATTTTGACCTGCACATCAGAATATGTGCATGACTGCATGGCTCGGTTTGGCATTCAGCTTTGTAGCTCTATAGCAAAGGGGGCAAGATCAGTTCCTGGGAAAGACTGGGAGAAGCAGCACACCTGAGACATTCATGGCGGCCTGTACACCACAGAAGACCATGTCAGCACAGCAGCACCAGCTTAAATTGCCGGTAAGACACTCAAGCTCAAGGTCAATTTCACGATAATTCCGGAAAATAGCGGGGATGCAGCGCTGATCATCACCACAGTCAGAGCTGCAGATTGCAAACCGCACCGATGCAGCAGTAAGCATGACAAGAAGACTTTTACACCACGGAAAACTTGTCAGGGAAGCATCACCAGGATGTATCATGCATATGCTTTTCCAAGCTTTTCACCAGTAGCAGTCAGTAAGTTTGGAAAACATTCACCTGCCCCATGCTAATTCGGTCAGGTGGCTGCCAAAGACAGGGGCCATCTTCACACCCCAAAAGGCAAATTCAAGAAGCCATCACCAGGGCAGATCATGCAGATGGTTTTCCGAGCTCAAACACTTCAGAAACACATCACATCTGGAACACTGCATGCGTCGCAGACTTACCACAGCTCAGCCATATAGCTGCGAAAAACAGGGGGAAAGCAGAGAGCACTTTGAAAGCAGAGCTGCAGAGCTCAAGAATGCTGACCTGGACGGCAAAGGTCTCGGGTGAGTCAGAGGTGGTGCGCGGCCCCCAGGCTCTGTTGAGGTTGATGCCATTGCGGTTCGTGCGGTGGTAGCCGAGATAATTGCCATCCGGATTCATGTTTGGCACCACATACCTGCCCAGATATGTAATTCTCTCAGAGCCATGAATTGAGCGGACTTCTGGCCTAACAATAAGACAAATTCCTGTGAAGACTACTTATCAAAGCATGCACAGCAGGTGCGGTATCTGCAGAAATCTACATCCCTGAATCTGGCTGTAGTTCAAGCGTGATAGGCCTCCTCATATGGAGTAATTTAGTACACATGTGACAGCTTGCCTACAACAGTAGCAGCAAGTGTGGATCTGCACTGAACATACGGCCAGAGCCTTTTGAGCTTCTCATGCAGACATGCAAGCAATAATGCGTGTGACACACAAATGCTATTCTCGGCCTCTGATAGCAAATCCACATTCAATAGGATTCCTGATCCTCAATCAACTCTGTGTTGCATCTCTACATGCCCTTTCAATTCATGAAGATCATGTGCTTTGCAGGAACATTTGCACAGCCTATGACAAATCTGTAAATGTGTGATAGTACCAGGTAGAGCGCTGCAGCAGAGCTCGCGAGGTCGGGTCCGTGTTGTCAATCAGGCGGTCGATGAGGCCCTGCAGCCAGCACATCACAAGCCTGTCAGAGTGTATCTTTGCTTTCGCCCTGCTCGGATGCGCCTTGTTTAGTGACAAACGCAATATCCCAGTGCAAAGACACGAGGTGGCTCCTCTGTTGCTGCTTGTGAGAGTCATGACCTGTGATTAAGGGGAGCTCACCTCGACAAACCATGGGCCCTGGCGCTCTGAGGGATGCTGGCCTGCAGGGCACAGTACTCAAAGCATTCACTTACATGCAAGCAGAATGTTAATGGTTTTTCATGACGTTCCACTGACCTTCTGTCCAGAATCAGCGCATGCGATCATTCTCAAAAAAGAATGCGACAAAATGCTAGCATTACTGGCGAAAAATAAAATGCGATAATTTTATCCTGAGTGTGCACAGGCTTGGGGCTGGAGTAATTCTTCAAACGGACTCTAAAGGCCCCAAAAAAACACCATTCAGTGGATTGCATTTTATTGCATTGTACCGGCCAGAAATAAAGTGCTATAAAATGCTCAAATTTTATTATATGTCGCATTATTGCATGCGGTGTCATACTCTGCTTAGGTGTGCAAACTGCACTGTGCAATTGCTGGGAGTGTCACCTGTGGTCACCCAGATGTTGCGGCCTGTGCCTGGTGTGCCGATGATGACCATCTGGATGTCCCTGTTGTCCAGCGACTGTCCAATTGTCTGCACATACACAACCACTTCAGTAGCTGCACAGACTCGTTGCACCAACAGAAGGCTGCATCTGACAGCACAACACCTAAATCATTGAGACAAGGGCTCATGCTTTCCAAGACCCCATAGTGACACCCATTCCTGCACCCCAGCTGAGCGCTTGATCACAAGGTGCTAGTAGTCACAACTATATTCATGTATCCTTCTGAAATCCCTGTATTGATGACGCAGGCATTGACGCCGCATGTTTAGCCTGACTATTTGCATCAGCTGGAGTGCCCACCTGGACTTTAACAGAGGGGCTCTTGATCCAGCGGGCAACATTGAGGGACTCGCGCTCGTAAGTGTGCACTGCCCAGGAGGCAAAATACACGACGTCTTCTGTGGGAGTGAGCTGGAATTCCAGAATGCCCCGGGCACCGTCAAATTGCACATCGTTGAGGAAGGTGTATCCGGTGGCGACCTGAGGATGTCACACATGCATGTTAGCAGTGTCAGATCGGTGCCAGCTTGCATAGAGCTATACTGCTCCAAGGGAAGCCGCAGGAAGCTGCCAGTCTTCGCTGAGATGGGCACGAGGCCTACAGCAACAGAGATGTTGGGGCGCAATTGTGAGTTCAGGAATGTTTGGTGGAGCCCGTCAGGTCACGTGTGAAGTTTCTGATTGCTTCACAACCATTAGATCAATCGCTACGAGACTGTTAGAAAGCTGCCAGCAGAAGAGTGCTTGATAGCTGAATCAATACCAAACACAAGCATGCAGAGAACGGGATGTCCCGGTTGAAAGCCTATGTGCCACTGAGTGCATGGAAGCCCTTGATATGCTATGGAAGACTGGGGATGTCAGACCTGGAGTGATTCTCAGCTGCATCAAGGCAAACCTAAGCATGCAGGCAATCGGATTGAGCAGACATTTCCGCAAAAGTCCTGAAATTCTAGGGAAGTTTGGGCATAACATACCTGGAACCAGAATTCGCGGTCGTAGGTAGCGCGGACAGAGTAGTTGGGAGGCCAGTCATAGGGGTAGTCAGCATTAAGAATGCGGACCGTAAGGGGCACGCCCAGAGCATTTGTGACCCTGAAGAAGAACCGCCTGCACACCACGTATTGTGCAGCTTTGAAACATTATATCATTTCTGATGTATGTCCATTGCCTTCTGCCTCCGCTACAGGGGTGATAAGTCATGCCAATGCCGGGGAGGTGCTTGCCAATGTGAGTGCGCCAGGATGTGGCCTGCCCATTCCACATCGAGGTGCAGAAACAAGGGCCGGGAGCTCCAAACAGCAGGAAGCTCACAGGTCGATGGAGAGTAGATACTACCAATTAAGCAATCAAGTGCCCATGTGCGGACTATCTCTAGTCTTTGCTGTGCATTGAATCGCCTGCTGTTCGAAGGACAAGGGCTGTCACTCTCAGGCCTTAGGTATGGGATTGTCAAGGGTGCTATTGAGCGGATGGGCAGTGAGAATTAAGGCAGGTTGAAGCAGAGGGCAAACCCTCCAAAGTAGTAGCCCTCTCCGGGGCTCAAGGGGTCGGCTGTGATGTTGATGTCGATCAGAGCTCCTCCTGGTCCGGTCAGCACCACGGAGTTCTGTGCGCACCATTCAAACTTCACATCCTCCTGGCTCAGTAGCATGCGCCATGGCCACCTTTCAACTCTCGTGGTCTGCTGCCTTCACAGCGCAACAGCTTTCGTGCGTAGACTACTTTTCAAAACAAAACCCGAATAACGCCACGGGAATGTGTTCCAGCTTAAGGACCCCTTAAATTCAAGTGCCTGTGTCAAGTGCAAGTGCATTGCAGAAGCAGTCCAGTTTGAACCGTCTTGGACACCGTGTACAGGTGCCAGGCAAATTAGGCGATAGGAAATGTAACCTACAGCAATGCGGAAGCCGCTGTCAAACTTATCGGTGACTTGCACGCTGGTCGCTTTGTTCACGGGAACTGTATAGTTCTGCGCCCAGTGATTCTGCCAGTACAACGGAATGTATGGAGGGTTGATATGGGGGTCCGTAGCGACCGTGTGCTTGTCGGAGAGCAAGTTTCTTCCTCCGTGAGCAGGCAGACTGTCTCCGTGCCTGCAAATTGGGATCCCATGGGAGTGTATCACGCTATCGCGCTTGAATATTTTTCCACAGGATCGCTGCCCTGATAGGCTTATTGCGCTGCCTAATCCTCATTATATACGATTGAAGGGTTGCAAACTCAGTCACAGGTGGCCTATCATGTACAAGGTTGGCCCCTTCCCAGTTGTATATCGCAAGATGGGGTGGCCCTTTGCCCCCAGAACACAGCATTGTTCGCTCATGTACAGGGCCTACCTGAAGGCTTGAACATGAATATGGCTAAGAACGGCAACTCCGACGCACAAGGCGCTCAGCATGAGCAACGACATCGAAGCCGTACTCCTGTGTCGAGGTATGGCAGATGTGTGAGTCTACCTGACCAGACGTCGCTGCTTCTGACAGCAAATTCGTCGGTCAACACTACGAATTGGGTAATCGCCCTTCGGAAGTTCTGTTGTTCTGAAAGATGGAGGCTGTGTTGAATGGTGTCCGCTGCTCCCTGTGGCACGGGGGTCTCCCGTGCCAACCGTCAACCGTCAGTACGTTAGGCCCACGTGCTTAATCAGGGGATGCCTCATACAGGGATAGACTCTTTCCTCCTCTTTCGAGCCAGGATCAATCAAAAATCCTCCATGAACAATCTTCTGCACTGCTGCAAGGCAACGTTGCTAGAGCATGGATGATGAAGACCTTTCCAGGTGCTCCCAATTTCAGCTGCCGCTACTATTATTATTATTATTATTACACGCTTTTCCTGCCAAAGGCAAGGTGCGTCTGCA